>Ga0123354_10005527_pt1 | contig 18419 bp, 9 predicted proteins | sample TergutLab28metaG_2_FD_97872 | JGI IMG/M metagenome (GOLD analysis project Ga0123354, IMG submission 97872) | Labiotermes labralis P4 segment gut microbial communities from Petit-Saut dam, French Guiana - Lab288 P4 | ecosystem: Host-associated > Arthropoda: Insects > Digestive system > Gut ...
CTCACGAGGCTGAGTGGACCCCGTTCCAGACCCACTACTACTCAGAAAATCTGGTAGCGCCGGGGATCGAACCCGGGACCTCTGTATCTGTAGCCAGAAACTCTGACCACTAGATCACAGAGGTGGTCAACGATAAAAATACTTTTCATATTTTCACACATTCATTCATTCATTCACAAAACCCTGTGTATACTATTGTCGCATCTGTGATTACGTCTGCAAGATGGCGTTTTCTCTTCTGGTTTACCAACTAAAATCGCGTAAACATTCCTTGCTTCTGTACTCAGCGCTGTATATTACACATTCTCTTCGTACTCTTCATTTCATACCCCTAAATTCTGGGCGAAAATCCTCAGTTGCTTATTGTTTATTTCTTAGTTTTTAAATAACAAATAATTGTATATTTGTTAAAGTAAATTCTCTCAACTACATAAGCCTTAGTTAACAGGCAGGCAAATTTTTACATGTTTTGTCTAAACCACCCATACACTCTGATAATCACACGATAACATTATTGCTGAAACTTACCGAACAATCTGCCATCTTCCAGCGGCTCGTCGAACTTCTAGCGCTCGACATCTACGTGACTTGCCAACTCGTGCTGCTACCATAGTCAACGGAAAGTTGTGGAGATACGAATACAGCGAGCTTCAGCATATGGGATCTGTCGGTAATATGAATACCTGCAATTGTGGACATGGAATTTTGTATTACAGGTGGGTCGCCTCGTAGGTGGGAACTATGTGTGGATGGCATGCCCTGCTGGCACATAGGTTAATGTACTGTAGTTATCTGACATTAAATCTTGTACGCAAATAAATAAAAACACAGTGTACACACACACACACACACACACGTACACAAACACGCACGGGCGTATTCCGTATTTTGTATAATTAAAAAAAAAACTGCTTGTTTCAATGGTACAGTTTTGTGCCAATGCAGTTTATATCACATAAAACTATACTTTGAGGCTTTAATCAATAATGTATCTACCAAAAATTCTTTCTTCTTTTAACTTCACACTATTAATTAGACAAATATTACGGAGCGGGAGAGTACCAAGACAAAGACCTGCTACACTATCTTAAATTAATGCATCCCGCTGTGTTGGAGAATAAATAAAGGCCGATTAACAACCGTCAAAAACACAGATTTATAAAAATAATAAGTTAATCAGCTACATGTTTCGACTCTCTAGGGATCATCTTTAGTCTCATGTTTGAAACATGTTTCAAATATCTGCCTTATAGATACAACAATGAATGAGGAACTACGTGGACGTTCAGAAAAATATTGTTATGAAAATACAGGTTAGATTTTGTTAACAACTATCCCAATCGTGTAAGGTTGCCTGATGTCCGTATGTAAAAATTAATGGAAATAGTAGCCAACAGATATTGATTCTGTTGATATGCTATGACACTACTATATCCTGAGGGACAACGGACTACACCACACGCCAAGAAAATTGGACCTAATTTGAAAGAAATGTTTACATGTTGTGCTGCAATTATTATATTCCGGAAATTTATATAAGCAGTATAGTTTTCTTTCCTAGGCATATCTAGAAGAATATAAGGAACATAATATAAAGTGCTACAAATCTATACTTTGTGTGCATAACGCAGGTGAATCAACCGGCTCGCAGACCGTATGGATCTCGATTCAATTCGTTTGGGAAACCGTGAAACTTTTCAAAACAACCCGTGAATATTAGCCAAATATTACGATTTTAAATTGAAACGTCCGATTGTATAACTTCGTAAAGCTTGCTGTCAAAATGCTCAGCGGAAATTCGCTTTTTTTTTAGGGTTACCGTTCGTAAACAAACAAACGTCAAACGCGCTGGCTGCATGACTGCTCTGTTATTGGGACGGATGAATTACATGCTGACAAAGGAAATACATTTGAGCAGGCGAGTTTAACCTTGCAGTTTATCGCGTTACAGGTGTTGTAACATATCCGTGCTCGTATAAATAATCAATAATCAATATTAGCCAGTTGCATTCAGTGAAGACTACTGTTTATATACTCCAATGTACTGTATGTTTAGTAACATTGTTGCCATTCAACTAACATTTAAAAATAAACCCAACAGTGTTAACACGGACACCATTACATACTATAAAATATAAGGTACTTCAAGTTATAAACCAGATGCGACTTAGTAGGGACAATCAAAATACTCTTTCTCGAATCTAGTAAATATTCTGGTCTTTGAAGTCTCGTACTATCAAGTACAAAACAAGTTCTTCGTGTGAGATAACTTTCTGTTTGGAAGAATGATAAAGAAATATATCTAATAGTTTTTTTTGTGTGTTTCAAAAACTGGTTCATTTGTAGTGTCATACAATAATCCTTTTAAGAAACATATCTGAACTTAAGAAAGATGAAGGTTTTAATATACAGGAAAAAACTGCGATTTTAAAGAACATTATTATTTGTGTTTAATCAAACATGATGAAAGTGATTATATCAAGGAGATACTTGAGGTGCGCAGCATATACGGGGGAGGCAACAAATGCGTACCTAACTATATCCCAAAATCCCAGAAGAAAGAGAAGACTTAGACGAAGCAGGCCTAGATTACAGAATAATATTAAAGTGGATCTTAAAAAAATAACTTGTGCGGATATAAATTGAAGTGATTTTGGTACGATAAAATAAGTGTTGTTTTCTTAAAGTGTAAAACCCTTTGAGGTTCACAAAAGTAGGGAATATGATGAAAAAATTGAGCAATTATAGACCTTTCAATGAAAACACTGTATGTATGCATCAAATTCCACGGAAATAGTTTGTGAATTTTCAGCGGGTAACATGTTTTTGTTGTCGTACATTGTTAAAAGAGATTTGAATAAGCGTGACGGAATATCACCTCTTAGGAGAGCCTCAAAGACACGCAGAACAAATAGTAATGAAGCATTTGTATAGTGTCTACGAAGTGTTTTCATAGACCAGTCGCGTCAATACAAAATAAGAAGCATACGGATCGGAAAACGTAACCCAGCGTCAGTCTTCGTCTACGTCAAAAATCACATCAGACGACTCATTATATTCTGTCCCTTTAGTTATCCAATACAGTTCTGAAAACATTTATGGCCTAATCCTCTTTATGTCAGGTTTGACTTTGCATCGAAAAATACGTAAAGGAGAAATATATTACTTTAAATTTCCATGTTTATTTAGACATGACCGTCATTTGTTAGCTGTAACGAAAACTTCCATTTTAGAAGGTTTTTAATTTAAGTGCGGCTTCTGTTGTGACTTTTGCACAGAAATATATTCCTTACTTTGCAAAGTAGATCTTATACATACGTTTCTTCACGTTTTCTTCAATTTCAAAATTTCTCTAACTAATTCCTCCTTAGAGACCCGAGAATCTTTCCAACTTCCTCATTAATGGCTTTAAAATAACACAGTATTTATCTAAGGATTTCACTGTAACCTGTCGAGGACTTGTATTTAAAGAAGAGATAAATTTATTGCACGTGTTTTAATTGAACACATAGAATATGTTTTTCATATATCCCCCTCCCTAAATATGCGAGAAAACTTACTGTAATTATTTGGGAATAACAAATTAAATTCGGATTCTCTCAATGCGGAGAATATCACAGTTGTTTCAACGAATTCGCATACTAAAGCTGCAGCTTTTCACTGGTCTGATGTTCTTTTACTCAGCACCTTTATCTCATTCATTTTGCGAAGAGAAACAAATTAGTTTCTGGCAAACGTCTCGGATATATTCTTGAGCTATTCGTAAAGTTCAAAGGGATCCATGAAGTTCCTACATCTTGTCTTGAACTTACGTCACAGATATATATAATAAAAAGTCACACGGCATTTACAGTTTGGTATGCTGTCTGCCGGAATATATTAGCTATTAACAGCCTGAGATTTAATTCGTTTCCGAAAGATTTAGATACTTTATTATTAGCGCCGTTTGTTTTAGGCCTAGAACTAGAAGTTTCATTTACTTTGGCCTTACTTCATTAGCACAAAGAAGTCGACTGCAGAATAGGAAATAAACGCTTATGTTGTTTGCTGACTAATGTGCCTACTAAATAAGAATGTTCATATCTTCCTGAAAGTTTCAAACGAATATAAATCTAATGCACCTATGAATTAGAGCGCCGTCTGAATAACAGAATGAAACACACGGAGGTAATCAAAGGTTCCACAACACAACCACTATCCAAGTCTGTAATAACTTTCTACTCTATAATTATCATGTAAAGTGTTTCCTGCTTCTACGTATATGGAAATATTATTCACCGTGTTCTGGGATTTAAACGATAAAGCTAATGTGTTTAGAAAGTGCAATCTCCAGCGTTACAGCCTTCAATACTTTTATTTTATGTACATGGTTCGCTTGCGTTTTTGGCATCTGCGTTACAATATCCTGTAATATATAAAATTATTTGTTTACGGCCATTCAGAACACCTGCTGGCGAAATACAGAGGACAATATATGATCGTGATATCGTGTTGTACCAGGTCTAATAATTACTGCCTCAAAGGAAAAAATTCGCTTTAGTACAGAATAACATAGAAACGTACTAGTGGTAGGTAATACAAATACAGATAAAAATTAAATGTAAGATACATACATTTGTTATAATATTTTCGACGCAATCCGAGGAATAGCGGACGCCATAATGTCCTCCTGATTCTTTTCGGTTCGGTAAAAGAATAAATTATGGGATGAATGCGTGCAATTAACAAAAAATTAAATAAATAAATAAATAAATGAGCTTAATGAATAATTGGCTAGGTAACCGACTACTCAGCAGGTTAAAGGTAAAAGGTAAAGGTAAATTTTACAATATACCTCTCATAAAAACACGCAAAAGTAGTAGAGTTATGGTTCTGTTCTTTCTTTAACCTCGACGGTAGAGGGTGGCGCCTGTTCAACGCCACACCCCTGCGGCTGTACATATGGGAAAAAGACGCGAACAGAAGGCTGGGTGGGTTCACGTGGCCGGTCTGGACGCGTAAGTAAAATCTATCCACTACCGGGATTCGATCTCAGGACCGTGAGTCCGTAGGAATTCGCTAGGATGATGAAACCATCCCGGTCCACTTACCAGAGTGGAAGAACTTCTTGGAAAGTTATCAGTTTGTTGGGGTAAAATATATGCCTAACGCTTCACTACTATAGTCCGCCGGTGGACCTAATCTTACGCCACTTCAGGCCTCACTGTTATTTCCTCCGAGACAAAGGTTTACAACACACTCCCTTACAATTGTTACAATATAAACCAACAAAACCCGTGCATATTTTTTTCGTTTACATTGTATAAATTGTATCATAACGCAAGGAATGTAAAATGTAAAAAATAAAAACCACTCTCATCCATAACAAGACAATTGGTCCCTTTCCTTCAGGTTTTCTGACCGCACCATTGACTGCATTTCCTCATTTCACCAAGTCTATTTCCCGCTCATCTCCCAGTACTTTATTTTATCACTCTAATAATATCAGGTGACGTACAACAATTATAATTATCCTCTTCGCGTTATATTTTTTAAGTTCAATGCAGTTTGTGACGTCACTGAGAAGAATTTATTCTGTACTACTGTACCCAGCGTATCTCGTGTAGTAAGCCTACAGAGGGAATCAAACCAAACAAGATGCGTAATTGTGACTAAGATACTGGAAAATTTAACGTCGTAGTTATGCAAAAAAACGTTAATTTCTTGATAGGATTAAGTGTTGGAGTCACTGATTGTGCTAAAGAAGTGAGCGATTCCACTGATGAAACGTTATTAAATAAAAATTAAAACCAAAGCATGTTTTCGGCTAAGATGTGGAATTCTCTGATCAGATAATCTCGGAAATCAACAGAATTATTAGGGATGGTCATCATTGCCATAGTATTTCTTTTATACTTTCTATATTTAACCGTCAATTAGTTATTTTCTAGAAACGGAAAATCGAAAATATTGCTGTTGAGTCTTCGCCAGTAGGCGGTATCTGGTCAAATGAGCTGGAATGCAGAGAAAATATAAGAATTTAAAAATTTTCCATCAGTTTTTACTTCTTTTTATACTGATATAGGACTTCAAATTATCAATTATGCGATCACGATGTTCCAAAAGCAATGGGAAAAAAGAGTTAATTTTCTTTCGAGCAGCCGTCAGACGATCTTATGTGTTATGCGTCGAGCCGCACTTTAAGGGGCGAAAGGTGAACGCCTCTGCCTGAGTCCGTGCTAACAAACAAACAAACAAACAAAAAATTCACTGTAGCAATGGAAACCTATTATATCGCTACAAATAATACTGGTTGATTAATTAACGAACTACGTTTTTTCCCCCAAATGAACATTTTTTTAAAGTTGTTTCCACTAATAGAGTTTATTTAGCATTTACTTGGTTTAGAAAATGTTAATTTTGACTAACAGCCAATAAAGCTGTGGTAGTAACTATGGCTATTTTACAGCTCTTTCCTATAAAGAATGAGGGAAATATCAATTAGCGTAGAAAATGTTTCGCTAATACTGGAATCAAGCATAACTTCCTGATATCAGATTGCATTATAAGAACAAATGAAATAAACTTTGGAAAACAAATCATTGTGTCGTAAAACTATTGAAATGAAGCAAAAGCTCTGACAAATGGTGAACGTGGTTTGGTACTGCCTGGATGATTACATTTTCGAAACCTGCTCAAGAGAATTTTATTCTGAGGCTGCTTGTTAAATGTTGGGTGAACACGTTCTCTTCATTTCATTTCTTTCACTACATTTAACTTGCTCACGCCCTTTCTGCAATCGAAATCGTCACTTTAACACCAGATGTTGAGCCGTCAACAAGTGTGTCACAACATTTTGGAGTAATGTTAGCAATCTAAAATAATCTTCTTCTGAAGTTTTTTTAAAGAAAGTTTACACCTTTCCAATAATCTGCTTGTAGCACAGCCCCAAATATAGCATCCATAGCCCAAATCAAAACTTTGTTTATGTGTATGCTACCTTGCTAATCATTTTACTAATGCAAATAAATGCAGGCTTTAATTACTATAGTTAACTTGATACAGTGTGTGCCGGGTTGCTCAGTCAGTATAGCGACTGACTAAGGGCTGGACGGTCCGGGATCGAATCCCGATGGGGACGAGATTTTCAACCCGTCCAGACCGGCCCTGGGGCCCACCCAGCCTCCTCCACAATTGGTATCGGGTTTTTTTCCAGGGGTAGAAGCGGCCGGGGCGTGGGACCCACCCCCTTCTAGTGCCGAAGGTCCTAGAAAAGAATAGAGCTATACCTCTACTCACCCTAAGGGCCTGCGTGGCCTATAAAAAGGGTGAAAACCTACATACATGAAACAGTTATTTGTACGAAAGGCCGTTAACTGTCGGCCAGTAATTCTGATAGCTTTAAAAATTCATTATCTCAGCATACCAACTACAAATAATGAGAGATTAGCAGTTGAAGTGTTCAGGACATTAGAACATCAACTGTCGGCTTGGAATGTAGTCATTCTGAGTTAAGTTTTCCAAATATCAACTTACTATAACGATCTTGCAACTTAGGATGGAAAAGGAAATTATCTTATAAATTATTATGGAATGAGTACACATCAGTAAACCTGCTGCTCACTGCCATCCAACTGGGAAAATTAATGGCTCCAGCTCCGGAAAGTTGACGAATACTGGAACATCCAGTCAAAGGTGTCACCTTGGGTCACTGAAATATGACAGGACTCAACATGCAAAGGGGGAATTCAACCCCAACAGACTAGAACACCAAGTTCGTACTGCTCAAGTAGGGCTTGTATAAGCAAATTTTGTCCCCACCATTACAGTGTTGTGTTTCATGGTAGGAACTTAGCACTTAACAACTTCGATTAAAATAAAAGGCGAGCCAAGAAATTACTCAGCCATTTACTTAAGTAAAGTACATAATTATAAGAACTTAAGCGGTTTGCTAAAACCACATCACTTTATCATTGTGGTCAGCGTTAACTTGTTCCTGTAGCTAAACTTAAGCGCCGGACAGAGTTTCTATAACGGAATATTGCAATTTCAAATTCAATACTTATTTAATAAAGTAAGACAGGAAAAAAATAGCTTAGGTTCGAACGCTAAACATTCATTTTGTGATAGCGAAATTAATAACAGACTTAAAGAAGTATTTTTCCTTCTCTGTTGTTTTATGGCTGGAAGGGTTTACGTACAGCTAATCATATTCTGGTTATGAATGACGAATTTGGAAATATTTTCAAAAGTACGGCCCTAATCTGTAAAGATAGCATTCCAAAATTTGCCTACACGAAATAGCAAGAAACAAAATCCTTCCAAGAAAATTGCCGCTTTACAGACTTTAAATGGGAAACGAAACTCATTGAACATGAATCAAAAAGTCCTAAATGATGCAAAGTGATTATCCTTAAAAACACATACACTGTTTTCCTGCTAGTGTCTTGTGATAACTTTAATCTTTAACAGTCTTATTACTGGATCAAACGTGCATTTATTACAATGTCTTTAACCCAACGGGTACTTCATCTACTTCGAGGCAGAAGCCTAAAATCACACATATATGGGTACATTTTTAAACAAGTATATTTTATATTTATATAAGTAAGCTGTTACTAATATATGGACATCGTTTTCGTCCACACAACTGAGCATAAACAGATAAATGTATATGCTGCTTTAAAGCGCTTCTTAATAATTAATTTACTAATTTAAAGATTATTATAATCTCTTCTTAAATCAAAACCACGTTATGTTGCTCATGCACGCCTGTCATTCAATTTAGTGCACCGTCTGGTTTGGACATCTACAGTCTGATACGATCCGCGTTTTAACAGTGACTTCCTAGAAATGTACGGTTGTATGCCCACTGCCCACGGTATTAAGTATCGTCACATCTCTCGCCGGATAGTTATAATTCTGTATCACGGTTACGGATTGGAAACACAAATACCTGCAAATGTGTGCACAGCTCACAGACTTCATCTGCTTAACTACAACATTCCGGAATGTGGAATTGTACATGTAGTGGCTTCAGCTGCTTCTAAATTCTCAGCTGTAAGGTACAACCATTTCTCATGACATTAAAGAGAATTAGAAGATTGAAACAATCAGTAAAAACAAGAATATTTGAGAGTTGTAAGAAGGTATAAACTAATTTAAGAAGGTCTGGCAATGTAGAAGTAACTTCCTAGAGTCTTGATACAGCCATTCCGTTGTGCTTACAATAGTACAATAATTTATTCAGTCAATAATAATTAATATTAAACATTTGGTTTTTTTACATGTTTCGGTTCACTGAACCATCCTCAGGTCAATTTCTCAAAACACAGTCCTGGTGCATTCAGCCAAGTTTTTAATATTGATTACCAATACGTGTTGTGTTATTAACTGTATAAATTATTGTATACCTTCCTAGAGGACGATAAACGATGATATATTTCTAGATTAGCAATTTATTTTGAGCAAGTAGAAGAACTGTTTCTATTAGTCATTAATATTACCTTACATGAGATAAAAGAAGTTAAGCAGAACGTAGCACATAAGGCTCAGCTGGTAGCCTGAGTCTCCTTGTTTCGACTTTTATAATTCTATAAAGAAAAGACAAAAATCGCCAGATATTATTTAAATTTTATGTTCGTGGGACCGTGCATCGCAATTCTATGTCAATAAATGTCCAACAAAATGCAACTACACACAGTTTGTTTTATCTGTAAACTGCTCTAAATGTTTCCGGTGGTTTCTCCACCCATCATCAGGAACACAAATAACTGTATCTACAGCATCTGGTACTAGTCAGCCGTTGATGCTACCTGTCGCTATCGTGGGGGATAGCGACAGGTAGCAATAACGGTTGACTAGTACCAGATGCTGTAGATACAGTTATTTGTGTTCCTGATGATGGGTGGAGAAACCACCGGAAACATGTAGAGCAGTTTACAGATAAAATAAACTGTGTATAGTTGCATTTTGTTGGACATTTATTGACATATTATGTAAATTGTTACAACACATAAAAGTATAGAATAGAGACATAAAATTTAATAAAATTCTTTTCAGAAATTTGGCGTATAAAATTTTAAGATAGACATATATATTTTACTAATACACGTTATTCCTTCATTATGCATTTATTTTGCACGCCCCGCACAGATAGGAAGATAACATTCAGCACATGTGTTTACACGAACATTTAAAATTCATACTTCATGATGTTCCGGCATGAGAAGTGAAGCTGAATGAATGTATTTTAAAAACTTTTATCAGCTTCGACGTCTGCAAGCAGTAACTGCATAAGGTATTTGGATCGATGTTGATTCATGAACAACAGACCTATATTATTCGAATGCCAAAATAAAAAAAAGATGTTAGTTTTAGATAAATTGATGTTCTACGGTATAAAACGAAACTGAGATAATATAGACGGTTGTACACAGACAACGTATTCAAAGAAGGGGGTGCTATTCACCTAAGGTTTAATGAATTGGCTCGGAATGTACTGTGGGACGTAAACTTAATGAGAAATTGAAACTAGCTACACATCACGTTCCATTTTCATTTGGCCCAGCAACTTGCCATATGTTTTGTCATTGGAACCTGGTGTATGGTACGTTCAAGTCAGGATTGCAATCTCTCTACCCTTTCTGGCAAAACTCAAACAAAATAACAATATCTGTCCGTCACATCTTGTATATTTCTACAGAAGTGGCTAGACGGTTGGACCTTTTCCTCTCGAACTGTCCTTCTGTGTATTCTGTCCACGTCTATAAAAACACAAGAACGCTCAAATTGGAACATGCTGCAGGAGCAGAAGAAGAAGACGACGACGACGACGACGAGTAGGAAGAAGAAGGAGGTGAAACTGAGATAGAGACGAAAGTTGAAGTCCGACCCCGCCACAGCCAGAGTATATATAAGGTTTTGAAAGGAGATGAAAGACAGACAACTCAGAAGTATATGTAACTTTCTTGCTTTTTCTATTTTATCCTATTTTTGCTACTGGCTCAATTCCCACAACGTCAACCCATCCCAAAACACCACCATACCCTCTAACCTCCTTCATGCTTGCAGCCCTCTGGGCTAAGTTTCTCTTAGAGGTCCAGTCAGCCGCTGATCAGCACTTCTCTTTGCAGTATCCATATTGCTGCAGCCAGCCAAAGATTGCATTGACCTTCCTTCTCACGATCCTACTCTATTCTCCAGAGAAACGTCCCAGTCCTAAACTTTTTACCTTTCAACTCCACTTGTTCTCCACACTTAAAGTTCATCACAACCTTTTCACCAACATGACTGTCGTGCTCTTCCTTCATCTTCGCATTCTAGCTTCTACAAAGATGTTTCGCACCTTTTCTCTCCCCCATCCCACGTCTCTGTTTCTTACTTAAACTTGCTGACTTGTGACTAAGAACATGTTTGACACGTCTCCTGAAAGACAATAAACTGCTGAGCGACGAACTGGCTCTGGAAAACAAAGGAAGGCTTCTAACTAATGCAGACAGTGGCTTATTATTCCACATCAGAGGAACAATTTTAAAACTCTTCTGTTTTAATTCCGCACGTATGAAGAAACTGTAGCAATTCTGCCAACTTTTTGGCCTGTTACAATAACCTAGGTTTACTTCGGTGGAATCAGAATATATATTCTTCCTTTTTGAGATCAAGATAAATATACCCCCATTTGCAATTTCGGGTTTGCATGTCTTCCTACATATCTGCAAAAGTTTAGAGTTCAAATTCCCTCCACCCATATTCCCGTACAACTTCGGTTCTTGTGGAGCCAAATGCCTCCATCTGACTCATTCTTAAGAAGTCTTCACTTTTAATGCCAAAAAAGCACAGAACGATTTACAGCCTACAAACATTCATTGATGAAATAGAAAAGATACACTTTAACATTATTTTCACAATCATGCCTCGGAACTTCCAACTTATTTCCTTCTTTCCGAATTTCCAACTAAAGTCCTGTAGGCCTAAGACTGTCTCTTCCACAAGACTTCAACAAGTAATTTTCCTTGATATCATCACCTCCAATAATGTATGAAAGAATAAATGTTGTATGTGATAGACATAAGATCGACTGAAAGACTTCTCGTTTCTGCAGCTCTCCAGCTAGGATACAAATGCGGACGGTAAGGACGTTCGTGGTTACGGCACAGTCAAGGGCTGTCAATATGGAATTTGTTCACCTTGTGGAAGAAGTTTCGAAAATAAATTAAGGAGTCTAATTTCTCGTAAACTTTGCGACGCCCATTCAAAAGAGTTGAAATGAGTGTGACAAAAGTTATATAAATGAGTGAAACTGAAAATTACGAAAAATGTGGAATTGTAGGTTATCACAGCGGCGTTTCGGAGGATTCAGTTTTTCTGTTATGTGCAACTGTGTGTTTGAGTTAGTGGTTTTTCGACGTTTCGTAGGAGTGTTATGCCTTCGTCTTCGACGGTTACGGAGAACTGCCAGCATCACTCAGAAAGACAACGAAACTAGCGACACTGTGTCGCTTCCCATAAAACTTTAAACTTTATGTTAGTTCGAGTGCGACGACAGGAGATTCGTCCGTTACAATTATTCGCTTCACATTTATGTTGGTTGTTTTAAGAAAGATAAAAAACTGCGATATGAAATACGTAGATGTGTTCACACTGCATATGTGTAAGCAATTTCAAACTGATAGATAAAACGGTTCGCCAAATAATGACTTAAGTGGGACACTGGTTAGATTAACTGAGGTCAATTTTTATGCGCATTCGCGCAACTATTAGCCTTGTCACGTCTGTCTGTCTATTTCTCTGTCTGTCTGTCTGCCTCTCTGTCTTCTGTCTGCCTGTCTGTCTGTCTGTCCGTCAGCATGGAAAAACGCGGCGCCCTCTGGACGGATTTTCATGGAATTTTATATTTGAGTATTTTTTGAAAACATGTCGAAAAAATTAAAGCATCATTACAATCTGACAAGTATAACAGGTGCTTGACATGAAGCTCGATATACATTTTTCATCATACCACGGCCAGTTCTCCTTAAAATGGGAAATATTTCCGCCGAGAGTTGTACAGAAAATCAAAACACACATTTTATTCTCAATAACTTTTCCTCGAAGATAGTGCCGTTTATGAGATAATGTGCAAAGATATTCCAGAGTCGGGACAGACCACAGATGACAATATGGCGCAGGCGAATTTCACGCTGGATACCTAAGGCTACAAACACAAACTCATAATATGTGATAGTTACAGATTTTCCACGGTAACAATGGTTTCCCGAACGCGCCTCAATATTAAGTTTTACGTAAACACATTGCCTGCTTTGTTCTCTTCAGTCCTTTCTTGTATTTTTCAGAATTAGTTTCTTAAATTAAGCACTATAAATTTTCTACAATTTTTTCGATTCAATGTTCACTACAAACCTAATCTTTTGATGCTACACAACGTGGTTCACCACTGATAGTGCCTTTAAATAACTTACCACAGCAGTGTACTGAGGTATTTAAATCTATCACGTGGTAGTAGTAGTAGTAGTAGTAGTAGTAGTAGTAGTAGTAGTAGTAGTAGTATTGCCGGTCCCAGTGGCCGCGCGGTCTAAGGCGTAAGTCTGCGGCCGCTCGCCTGCTGAGATGGTGGGTTCGAATCCCACCAGGGGAATGGATGTTTGGTGTGAGTGTTGTGTGTTGTCAGGTAGAAGTCTCTTCGACCAGCTGATCACTCGCTCAGAGGAGTCCTACCGACTGTGGTGCGTCTTTGTGTGTGATCTATAAACCTCGTGAATCAGGAGGCCATGGCCCAATGGGGGCTGTCGCGCAAAAAAAAAACAGTAGTAGTATTACCAAACAAACTAAAACAAACAAATACCAGTAAGCCCTACAAGAATACAATACTACCCCAACTGAAAATAAACAACATTAGTGTTTTGCCATTGGAAACGTTTGGAACTTAATGCACTTTGGTATTATTGACAGGAGAAAATTAGAATAAGATGGCGATTACTTAATCACCGATACGAAAGACAACAAATCGGTTAATTTGTTGGGGGCATGACACTAGAGGAAAATATAAAACTGACTCGTGGCGGTTTAGGAAAGGGACATACACAACGAATCAAATCACGGTGATCCCATTGAAAATACACAGCTCCATTACGAGTGAGGCAGAATGCATTTCTTCTTGAGATATTTATTTATGTATGTGTGTCCGCATTCATATATGTATGTACCACATTCTTACATGTAGCTAGAGGCCTTGCGATACCACTTCTCTATTTATGATGGCCTACCAGATGCTAATAATTTAAATTTCGTATTTAACTATGCACTGGAAAGACCAGCAAGTGGAATTCATGCAGTGTGAAGAAGGAAAAGAATTTTGTGTGAACTTGGCGTAGACAAGTTTATTCAGATTGATATATGTTACTTTATCAAACAGAGTCAAATGGTGGAAGTTTCGCAGGATTTACACGTTCCACAATTAAATTCGGTTTTATGAGACCTTCGCGAACACGCTCAACCGACTAAAGACACGTTGGTTTAATCACCTCCTTCGTTCGTAAGACAGTGTAGTGTCAAATGAACTCAAGCGTTAGTTTGCTAAGAACGAGTTTATGTTTTGCAGGATGACAAGTTCGCGCAGTCTCTCAACTGCAATGTAACAACTACCCTCTACACGTGTACAAATATAATGCCAAGACCATAATTTTACATGCTCTGAAACAACCATGCAGATATTTTTGATGTTTTGTTGGCCTTGCATCTCAGCATAATCTTAGTAATTAACCAACTTAATGCACAAATTCTTGTTTTATAATAAGTTTATTAAATGCCTCTACATGTTTCGAGAAATATTGTACTCACCATCAGGAGGTCAAAATTGTATTATACAGCATCTGGTATCATCACACTGTGTAGGTGGCCGTCCGGTGTGTAGTTGCGCACCGGACGGCCACCTACAGAGTGTGATGATACCAGATGCTGTATAATACAATTTTGACCTCCTGATGACGAGCACAATAGTGCTCGAAACATGTATAGGAATACAATAAACTTATTATAAAACAAGAAATTGTGCGTTAAGTTGGTCAGTTACTAAGATCACCTTCCAGGATGTCACATTTATGTCAGATACGATGGTGCTGCCTTTATGTCTTAACATGATGGCGTTCACGTAGGTGTGCGTATCATCGTCTTGAGTTGTCTCCTTATCGGTAAGACAGAAATAATGTGGACTGCTTGAATAAAATACTGGCTATCAGTTAAAAAAGAATCAAGCAGATTTCGGGAAAAGACGGTATTTATTATCTCAAGTGCTTTTCGCATTTGTTACTTTGTTATAATTCTTTATTTTACAGATTGTAATGGGTTGACCACACAGTTACGTCTTCGTGTGTTTGTCCCAGTATTTGTTGCCGCGTCATTACTCGGTCGTCACTTTCGTTTGTTAATGTGAATGATGCCACTGGTAACGTTACGGAAGAGGAAAGTTAGTAAGTTTGAGCCACTTCAAACAAACACTTCCGAGATACACGGCTTTCAAAATTGATTATTTTAATATAAAACTTTCCGTTGTGTTTCAATACTCAAAATACTAGTTTTCTTCGGTCTAAAAACAACAATATCAAACATTCATCAGCGCCCTAGTATGGTTGCAGGTTTCGTTCTTTTCTAGACCATCTTCAGGCGAATATTTTCCAGTAGAAGGTAAATCGGTGCACACTATATATTATGGGATCCCATACTGTTTGCAGGGTGTGCGTAAAAACAATTATAAAATTTGTTAAGCTTAAAAGACAATTGAATAGTGAATTTTTAAGTTTCAAACAATGTTCAATGGTGTTCTAAACTTAAAAAAAACTTATATTTGTTTTAAGCACATCCTGTAAATACATGGGATCCCATAATATACAGTGCACAGCGATTATATCTTCTACTAGAAATTACTGTCCTGAAGATTGTATAGAAAAGATCGAAACCTATAACCATGCTAGGGTGCTGATGACTGTATGATACAGTTGTATTTCGGCAGAATAAAACTATAATATTTTGAGTTTCAAAGTTCAGAAAGTTAATTCACGTTAACCCAGAAGAATACTGGGATATTATGTACCATATTGTCCGACTCTAGGAGAATGTGTAACAAATTCCCTGAATCTGCCATGTTATGCAACACATTATGCAACATATTATCCGAAACTGAGCTATAATGTAACATATTTTCTGACCCTCCCCTCCTCTGTTAACACACGATGGAATCACACAAATTATCACATTTCATCAAACACTACACTACTTGTGCAGTATAGGAGAAAAACAGAATAACGCCATAAAATAAGCAATCTTGAAAGTAAATAAACTTCCAAGAATTTTTGTATACCTTCCTCACGGTGACATGTGATTGAAAACGACAAAACAAGTGTCTTTGAAGGGCGAGTCCAGGAAACATTTCGACCTCTTACAGGCATTAGAGAGGAATTCTGTTATACGTCCCAAGTGCACGAAAGTCTACGAACACCACGAATTTCAGGACTGATCTTAATATCAACATGGCTACAACAAGACAGCTATTTGTGCATAAGTACAAACAAGAATTCAGGTAATGTTCATTTTACATAATCGTCGTGTAACCAACGCTAAGCGCCAACACAGATAAAAATAAAGCCTGATCTAACGTCTATGCTGACAGAATGAGTTGGACTGTTCACCAGAGAGCAGCGTAAACCCATCGGAAACTTCGTGACGAAGTGGATTCCCCAACACTTTATACGTTAAGCCCAGTGTTTGGACAGTAATGAAGAGGACCAGTTCGTCTGGGCTCTTGTAGAATATGCAACATGACATTTGCATTAGGGCAACCAAATCAAGTGTCAATAGTGTAATTCTATAACAGCGACCAGTTATCCACGCATTCTGTTCCTTCAGTATGGCCCAACGTTATCCTGTAGGTTTCAGTTGTTTGTGTACTAACGCCGAGCGCTAGTCACTTTACACCAACAGTCAGAAACTCTCATGCTTTGTGCTCCCCATTTAGCAGATTAGTGTGCTTGCCTGCACACCAAGATGTAGTCCAGATCCCTGTAATGAGCCGGCTTGCCCAGCATCTCTCATTTGTCCTCTCATGGATCACCGTATATGAGATAAACAGGAATAGTGATGAGACAAGTATCTTACCCAGTGGCTAGTTGCTGTAAATTCCTACTTCATGCCAAGAACTTTTACGAAAAGCAAAAGAGTGACCCATGCTTAGAAAAGCAATAAAATATTTTTAGTGCTTTTCATTACTAGAAGACTACTACAGTGAAGGAGGCTGTTTCGAGGCCGCAGAATATTGCACAATAAGAAATTTCTTCGTGGTATTTTTACCAAACATTATTAGACTGATCAGATCAGGGAGGAAGAAATGGTAGAAGCATGTAACATTTACGGAATAAAAAAATACTTACAAATTTTTATCGGTAAATATGTGAGGAAGACGTTTGGAAGGCCTAGTTGTATATTTCAAGATAAAATTAATCTTGATAATAGGTTAGGGTACTGAGAAATGGATTGGAAAGGTACAAGTACTACAGACTGGATTTTGTGGACACTGAAATAAATCAACATTTTTTTTAACCTGGAAGGTTGTTCGTTTCTTAAGATTGACACTTTCCAATACAGATAGACAATTATACCTAAAACGGTTGCATATCTACTTCCTCATAAACCTCATAAAACCTGGGTCTCTTTCAACCAGTACTTTTTAACGTCTGGCCAATAAACGGCTTAAGATAATCTGCTATTCTACAGGCAATAGGTTTGCTGTGTTTACTGTACACATTGCAAACTATTGTTCAGATGGTTACTTTTAACAAAACTGACTTACGTCACGTATTGTCTCACAGCATACATGCATGCATACATACATAAACACATACATATACACATACATATATATACATATACATACATGAATAAATATATAAATACATACATACACACATACATACGTACATATACACATACATACATATATGCGTACATACATAAATACATATATATGCACATATATATATATATATATATATATACATACATACATACGTACACACATATACGAGGGACGTACCGAAAGTCATGAGCAACCATTTTTTGCATGCAAACCGGGAACAGCAGACGAAGGAGAATATGGTGGTAGATGGAACCAGCTGTTGTGTTATCCTTGAGTGTCTCGTGACGTCAATAGCTTGCATCATGTGACCAGTATCACTCCTAACAAAATGGCCGACAACGATATATCGTTTCGCCAGCGTGCTGTCATCGAATTTCTCGTTAAAGAGGAAATCCCTGCTGCAGAAATTTACCAGAGACTTCAGCGTGCTTATGGAAGTGTGTGCATGGGTGCGAGCAGTGTTCGAAGATGGGTGAAACATTTTAAAGATGGGAACACAAGCATCCAAGATCAGCCTCGGAGCTGTCGCCCTCGA
>Ga0123354_10005528_pt1 | contig 18417 bp, 8 predicted proteins | sample TergutLab28metaG_2_FD_97872 | JGI IMG/M metagenome (GOLD analysis project Ga0123354, IMG submission 97872) | Labiotermes labralis P4 segment gut microbial communities from Petit-Saut dam, French Guiana - Lab288 P4 | ecosystem: Host-associated > Arthropoda: Insects > Digestive system > Gut ...
ATCAACAATTTTGCGGTTGTACATTCAAATAGCTCTATCTCGGAAACCGTTCGGAATAGGACACATGTTCATATAAACATTTTTGCTTAGAATGACCGATACTATGACCTCCCAGAATATTGAACTTTCCTCCTGAGACACCCTGTATGTATATGCGTGGGGACAAAAACAGGACAGTTTCGATTAAGTCAGTCTGTCTACTTCGCTAACTGTGTAATAGCGAATATCTTTGTTTTTTAATTTACTAAATATTTTTGGGGCATTCGAATGAAATAGGATGACGTGACCGGTTAAAGTTTCACTTAAGTAAGGGAATAAAAGTGCGTACATATTTCTAATCGGTATTCCTGAAGGTCTAAGACATTGGTCTACAAACGTTTTACGACAAGGGTCACACCCGCTACTGTGGGCTGTTTAGTGGGACGCACGTGTAAGAATAATGCTGAATGGTATAACGAACTGCCTAATTTATTGTGAAATTTTTAGAGTATAGGCTCTATTTTCAAGTTATAAATGTGGCCGCAGGCCGCGAGTCTAAGATGAACTGGAAGACCTAGGAGCTGATGGAAGGTGTAATTATGTGGACAAGATATCTTTTGTCTACAATTAAAATGACAGACTGGTGTGAGGAAGGCAATTAATATTTCTTTTTCCATATCCAGTACGACTTCTTTTTTACTTGCTGAGAGACCATTAGAATATGGAAAGTAACTGTAGCCATGGATTTAGTGTGCTTTAGTTCCTTTCAAAAATCTGGTCGAACAATACACTATAGTATGTAGACTGTGTAGTCTTCCATGTCATTACAAACGGCATATTTAAATATGACACAGGTCCAGTTCAAACAGCTGGACGAAATATTAGGAACAAAATAGGTTTTGTGTTGTAAATTTAATCGCCTTTACAACCGCGTATGCCTTGAGGCCTCACTAAATTATTTGTACTTCTAGTCCACGTATCATAAAAAAATATAACGTACCTTTCAAATGAAATTTCGTCTATTATTTAAACTGCGGCACGTTTTACGCAGGATTTTGACCCCATTGTAGAAAATTTACATTTATCTATTTAGTTGAAAGTGTTTGTGTAGTTTCTTGGTCGCGTGATTCTGTGACGACTGGGAGCTATGCGGGAATTTGAATGGGTCTTGTACGTGTTTTGAAACGCCAGTAGCTAGACCAGATGACACGAACCATGAAATTGAGATCGTCAACACCAGCCGCAGTTGTGCCTTTTTGTTTCACTGCAAAAAAAGGAAACTACTGACAGTGACTTCTTTTCAAAACGGTGGGAAAATAACAATAAAATGGTTAATATTAAAACTCCCAATAATACAGATTGCTGAATTTTCTGTGGGAATCAACGGGTGGAACGTTGTTACGATATTTATGGATGTCGAAACATTTTCACCAGTGGGTCATTTGCGCCATAACTCGTTATACTCGGGAGCAGCATTATTACGGCCCTTTTATATTTTGGAAGTATAGGCGCCCAGCGCAAAATTCGGTGCAGAATCTTTTGTCTTCTAGGTTGCTATCCAAAAATTTAAAGATTAAGATATATAAAACTATAATTTTGCCTGTTGTTTTGTATGGGTGTGAAACTTGGTCAATGACATTGAGGGAGGAAAGGAAGCTGAGGGTGTTTGAGAATATGGTGTTGAGGAGAATATTTGGATCGAGGAGGGACGAGGTAACGGGGGAATGAAGGAGAATGTATAACGAGGAGCTAAATGATTTGTACTCCTCATCCAATATTGTGCTGGTGATAAAATCGAGAAGAATGAGGTGGGCTGGGCATGTGGCGCGTATGGGTGAGGAGAGAGGGACGTATAGGGTCTTGGTGGGGAAACCGGAGGGAAGAGACCACTGGAGAGACCTAGGCGTAGATGAGTGGATAATATTAGGATGGATCTCCAGGAGGTGGGATGTGGGTATATGGACTGGATTGGGCTGGCCTAGGATAGGGACAGGTGGCGGACGCTTGTGAGTGCGGTAATGAACCTTCGGAATCCATAAAATATGGGGAATTTCTTGACTAGCTGCAAACCAGTTAGCTTCTCAAGAAGGACTCTGCACCATGGAGTGAGTAAGTAAGTAAGTGCCCAGCGTAAAAATCAAGTTTATTGTGATTTCAGGAAGCGAGCTGATGTGTGTGTGTGTGTGTGTGTGTGTGTATATATATATATATATATATATAGAGAGAGAGAGAGAGAGAGAGCGAGAGCGAGAGAGAGAGTAAGTTTCATATTTTTTCAACAATTTTTCGGTACTCCAATTTTTGTTTTCTACTGACCACTAATCGTAATTAAACATAAATCGATAAGGGTTATTGTATTAACTGATAAATGTCAAAAGCCCATTCCTGTAACAGTTTAGGTAATGTAAATTACATAATGTAAAAGTGGGTAACATAACAGCTTATAAACATATGTTGTAAAGCGTTTAATTTGTGGTAAGACATATGCGGCCCATAATCTACAATACAAATAAAACAAGACTTCTTCTGACGTGAAATGCGCTTAATAATACCTGTGGAGCTGATTATTGTTCCTCAATTCTTTTTTGAAAATCGAACCGTATTGGTCATATTTTGATATATACAAGTGTCAATAAAAATAGTACACTCATTGTCGGCTTGTCCGACGGGTTCTTTGGCAGAACATTCCGCGTCCAACCCTCGGCCCGTTCTTTCGAGTGTCCTGCGATATGGTACCATAAGCACTTCTAACCAAGATCTGTCGTGTGCTATCATAACACTACATCTTTCATACCATTCACTTAACTAGACTTCGTTCATTTGGAATGAAAGCTCGTGTATGGGTAACGGGGAAGAATAATATGCACATTCAAATATCAAGAGCCTAAGATAATCCTGAGTGACATTTTGGGACAATGTACACTCTCCAGCAGCTGTTAGATCCACCCCTCCCTCCAGACTCTCAATGATACTGCCAACAGAAAGCCTAATTCACAAGAAACCGTTCGGTTCGAGCAGCTGTCTTGTGGCTGCACTCGGGTCAGGGAAAGAATGAACACATTTGGTGGGGATTAAGAGTCGTTCGCCTTCTTGCCCACCTTGCCATTCATGCACCGCTCGCACCGGCCAGCACGAGTAAGACAGAAGAGAAGAATATTTATAAGATCCAGATAGCAATATCGTGTGAACACTGTAGTATATGTTCGGAATCCAAATAAGGTTAAATGTATCTTAAGTATCAATAGAACCACAAGTATTAATTACTAAAACAGAATCTAACCAGCAGAGTGGGGAAGTATAATCCTCGTCCAAAAATGTGGTGTAAAGGCATAAATTCAAGTTACTTGACTTTGTTTCAAATTTTGTGTACAATCTGTATATGGGAAGTGGCGGGTGAGCCAGAACTTTGTCCCTTACGTTTATGGAAGAACACAGGCTGTGTTCAGAATTAGGCTGTTAAGGAAGACGTTTCGGCCTAAGGGGCACCAAGTAACAGGAGACTGGAAACAAAATTGCCTATTGAGGAGCTTCATGAATTCTACTGCTCACAGATATTTTTTGGCTGATCGAATCAAGGAAAATAAAATGGCAGAGGCTTGGGGCAAGTATGAGGAATAAGAAAAATCCATACGGAATTTTGGTGGGGAAACCTGAAAGACAGAGGCCACTTCGAAGGCCTAGGCGTTGTTGGGAGGGTAATCTTAGAATAGACCTTAAGGAAATAGGATGGGAGGGCGTGAACTGGATTCAGCTGGCTCAAGATATTACCAAGTGGCGCGCTGTTGTGCACACGGTAATGAACTTAGGATTACATAGAATGTGGGGAATTTGACTAGTTAAGAAACCATCAGTGTCTGAAGAATGACTCGCTCCATGCATGTGCCTAATTAGTTAGCTAGTAATTGAGTTGGCGAAAGTTTTATCTCATACAGAAGTTCTTGTGCAAGGTGTCCACAGCAAGTCAGCTGTAAAAAGTATCTATCTATATCTATATGTATGCTGGTTGGTATTCTGTCTTGTGGTTTTCATCAGTCATCGCAGTTGGCGTTGGTTACGAATAGGATAATGAAAGGACACTAATAAGGGGTAGTGAAAAATATACTGAATCGATATCGCTGTGTCTGTCTCTTCCAAAATTGTCATAGTTCACATCTGGATAGCAGCACAACTTGCTTCTTACGCTTATTCCTTCAATTTTATGACAAACTTTAGCAACTTCTAGAGTTTTTAGCATGCGTATTCAGTGAAATCGTGACATCAAACTGCCCGTAAACGGCTGATGTGTAAAAGAGTATGACTGACCAAACATGGTGTAAGATTTTAAGTAGTCACGGCGGCGACGATGAATATTGCCGTCGTCTGAAGTACGAAGCCGTGTAGTGATCTAAATTTGCGAAGGTTTCGGAAAAACGTATTGCCCACGTATTCGGGGTAGAACAGTGTGTTATTCTTAAAATTCAGTGAATTTTTGCCAGATTGAAAAATGCAACAATCTAGAAGACGATAATTTTAGTCGCGTTCGCAAAGATGCGAAAGTCTTCTATTAGCTTCGGCCGTCTGTCCGTTTTAATTCTGTCAGTGCGCATGGGAAAATTTGGCCATCACTGCACGAAATTTTCATGGAAGTTTATTGTCGAGATGTTTATTAAAACTTGGCTACAAAAGTCATGTTTTGTTAAAGTCGTAACAAATATATCAGACACTTTACATGAAGACCTAAGTACATTTATGGCAATATTCTTCTCAGTTCGTACCGACATAAGAAAAAGAATGAAATAATATTGTAGAGAAGATCCAAACACAGGTTTCATGTCAAACACTTTTTTTTTTATATTGTACTGTTTACTACACAAGTACGAACAACATGGCCAGTCATTTCATAGTTGTTCGAACACAATATGGCGCAAAGGAGTTTCGATTTGAATGCCGGGTAATTAAGAAGAAAATACAAAGAATAATAATATTCAATGCTTATTGCTATCGACAAGGTGAAACTTTGAGGTTAAGATGTATTTTTGTATGACGGTTAGCTAAGACAAAAATGCATAGTCATGATATTTAATACTTACTTTTGTTTACTTGATTATAATTACCTAATAATATGGCGCCGCATATAGCAGATTGAAATTTGTTGTGCTGTGACGTCATAATCAGTGACATAGACTCCTGCTGAGGTCGCGTTTTGTGCAGCGACCGGTTTGTTCTTTTTGAACAGCGTGATTGTGCGTCAAGGAAAATAGAATTGTGCAATCATGGCGTTTAATATTTATTTCATATATCTAGGAGTATAATATTGATATGTATAATTATTAATATAAATGTTGTGGTAAATGTGTTGGTAAGTCAGGAACTACGGAGTTTTTGTTCATGTATGACAGAAATTTAGCAAAAAATAAGTTCATAAGGTTTTTAAAGAAATAAAACGACTTACATTATTAAGAGCTGTAACATTCTGTATGTACAGTACAATCTGTGAACAACAACAAAAAGTGTGACCAGAGTAAATTAAACGGGATGAAAATATGAAATCGGTCCAGGGTGCAAAGACTTGGACGCGCCTAACTTGATAAATACTACGTGGATAACAGCAACAATACCTTTGAAATTTTAATTAACTTCGCGCTAGTCCAGTACATTCTTCAGAGCATGGCTCTACCGTGCCTTACGAAAGCCACTCCATTGTGAACAGAGCTTAAAATCTGGCATTAACCTAACACAGAAGTGGTCACTGTCAATTCAGACCAGAAAAAAAAAAGGTGAAAGGTGGAAGTAGCTGAACGAGAAAAGAAGTGGAGATTCATGAAAGGATAGCTCTGGTTTAAGAGTGAGTTCAGGCGGCAGTGGGATCCAGCATCTCGTTGCTTGTTTCTATGTCAAGGGCGGAACCCACAGCCTACACAGTACATCGATCATCGTATGTACCAGATTTGCTGCTCAGATGCGTTGTTCAGGTGCGGTTTATTAATGCCACTTTCCTGTGACTAGCTTGAAGGGGCAGAAAAATTCTAGAAAAGACAACAGTCTTTCATTTAGTGGACAAGAAATCCTCCACATTGTATTGGATCTGAAGCTTGTTTATAGTGTGTGCGTGTACTCGCCACTGGTTTGTATCCTGAGTTACAAAAATGCATTCCACACCTTTCCACACTACATGTTTTAGATTTATATTAATACTGTCCTCCCATCTACGCCCAGTTCTTACAAATGTTCTGGTCCGTTCAGGATTTCAAACAAAATCTTCGTGTTGTTGAGAACATATTTCACTTTTCTTACATGTGCCATCTGTCACATATTGCTTTAATCAGCCCAACAATATTAGAAGCGGAGAACAAGTTATAGAGTTTCTCACTGTGCACTCTTTTGCATCCTTCCATTCCTTATTCCCTTAGGTATAATTTTCTACGCCATTTTATTCTCAAGCACCGGGTCTTTCCAGCACAGCCAATGCTAAGAAGCAGATGGTAAGTAAAATCCTTTTGACTGCTGAGTGTCAAGTCTAGATGTAAGAGTTGAAACATTATTTCTGTTCGTATCAATTGCAGGGGTTCATAAATTCTCCAAAAATATAGGGGTTATCGCGAAATTCTACACGCCAGAATGGTGATAATAAAGTTAGTTCCATACTAAAGGCCACCGTCAAATTGTATTCGCCCGTTCGACCTGGGGTTGGGATTTTTACGTGCTTGAACAACTGACATCTACCGACTAAAAAGATGATAAATGTGTAATTCATATCTTTATGTAGTTTAGGGCTTAGAGAACACTACATTCACTCCACGCCGCAATATATGAATGTGCGCAATTTTACGACGCACCTTAATCCGTGGTCCACAAGATATTAGTTTTATGTTCCACCGTTGCTTTTACGGCCCGTCACAAAAGTTTCCATAATTCAGCTTTGTCAAGAAGCAGTCTGTTGAGAAGTTCTGGCACTTTCTGTGGTGCAGTTGCATAACTTCGAAGAAAATGAGTGTGACGAACCTGTGTACGTTTACCCTATGATTGAAACAACAGGTTTGTTCCTGTGCATTTCGTGAAGTAATATGGTGGAATGAAGGTATTGCTCCACCTATTCTTAGACTTGGAACTTGATGGACGTTAGTGGTGAGTCTCACGCCACTGTCGCTTTCCCCCATGGGAAGAACCCCTTCATATTCAATGTATAGGAGCGTATACTGACCTTTATGACTTAAGAATTCTGCCTTATAATCCTATATTTAGTGCCTAATTTTGCTTGGCTTTCTTCATTTCAATGGAAAGTCCCTGGAAAACATTCGGGGAAAGTTTATTTTAAACTTCTTGTCAGGTTTGTCTGTATTCTTCAGTCATTACTGCAGCTAAGCTGACATTACGACCGCTTTCTTTCTCATCCTGATTTATCTTTCCTATTATATTTTTGCTTAGACCTTTCTTAAAGACAACACATTTTCATAACTCTCTAGTCCTATCGTCGATTCCAACGTTCAGGGAAATCGGAGCACTATGTTTCTCAGAATAAAAATGTATAGTGTCTTATCCCTGAAGAGCAGTGCCCAAATGATTCGCTTTTTCTCCACCATTCCTACTTATGTTATTTGTCACTTCTTTTTCATTATTTAGTGGTGTGTTTCTGTCAAATTTTCTTTTTGTGACTTTGAGTATTCTTGTGTTTTCTTGGTCACTGTCGCATGGATTATACTAAATTCAAGGGCTGCAGAAAGCAATAATTTCTTGACGATCACAGGACGTGTATTATCGAAGTTTGTGTGAATAACTCCCCTGAACAAAGTCTATCTTAAAAAGCCCACATTTGTCCAGACATGCAAAAATTTCCTCGCCCCGTATTCAACAGGTGTTTTCAATGTGGTCACTCTAATAAATCAGTATTACTAAAATAGTTCTATACTAAACAAGCAATGACAAATGTTTCCAATTCTTTACGATACAAACTAACTACGGAACAAATTCCTTCTGGAGAAGCTGGTAAATCCTGAGCTAGACAAGAAATTTGGCCTATTTTATGAGTCATATATGTTCATCACCGCATTCACATAAGCTAGATTACTTTCTGAGTCAGAATAATCCACTCAACACGATACCCTTTCTGTTTCTCTAAGATAGATTTTAATATTATTTTCCCACTTACGTTTACTTATTTCAAGTGGTTCTTTCTTACAAATTTTCCCACCAAAATATCTGTACGTTGCTCTTCTCTGCCCTTCGTTCCCCCTGTCCCATACACATCATCCTTTCAGATGTCATCAACCAAACAATAACTAATGAACTGTGCATTTTATGACTCTTCTTATTATGCAGTGTTCGCTAGTCTCATGTAGTTTCATATCTCTTAGTTCCAAATATTCCCCGTTTAAAACACAACCCCACTTACATTCCCGTATTCTGCTGGCACGAATATCTTGACAGAGACGTAAATTACATATGTAGACGCAATGCAGTGATACGCCTTCCATTTCTTTAGATATTCATAATGTCCTACTTTTTATGTGCCAAGCACTCTTTTTCAGTTACAATAACGAAACTCTTGACGAAGAACTTTTTTTTTTTTGCATTGCCACTGGGAAACTTGGACGGAGGTGACTTTGTTCTGGGTTGTGTATCCGTTTAGTCTGTTACGATTATGCCATCATTTGACAAAAATTCGAAAGTTAATAATTGATGGAGCTGTACCTCTGTTAACGTACTTCTTTTGCGACATGTACCGGGACAACTGCACCTTTTAACCGGTTGCATTAGCTCTTGGAATTTTTTGTTCATCTTCATAAAATTTAAATATTTATTTCTTATAGCACAGTAAACGTTCTGTGTTTACAGTAACAACACCAATCGATTAATCCCGTATGGGTACGTTAGAAAGGGGCCCGTCATATTACGGTGTTCAAAAACGTTCACGCGCACATTCACCTGGTCTTTTGTCAGGAGTTCCTCATCCATGATGACTGATGAAGTCATTAAAACACCGACTATTAAATTATTATTTTCCTTTTACACTGGTGAAAGCCCGTAGTTTTGACAGGGAACTAGAAACATATTTCACGAAACAAAAAATATTGCCCTAATGCAATAAAAATAAAATAAATTATATACGCACACAGTCAAACACAACAATGTATTTTTGCCTTATTTGCAGTGAGGCAAAAAATACATTGTTTTGTTTGGCTGTTTACGTATATTTTTTTTTAAATTTTTATTGCATTTTAAAAACCTTTCTTATTACAATATTTGTTTTCGCAAATATTGTATCATGTAGACCCCTTTTTGATACTGCGTGTTGTGAACACAAACCTTAACATCTGCCTTACACCTTCCTCGTGCAAGTGCAATAAAAGATGGCGTCTCAATTATGACAACAAATTCTGAAACCCTCCAGTGAACTATTTTCTTCATTATCAATATGTGGAATAAAATTATAAATAATATGATTATTTGGCATTTTGTAGACGAAATTCGGGATAGGCCGTACATATATCGATACTTGCTGTACCCTTAACAATAATCCATAGCTGAAAATAACACGTTGTGAAGGAAAAAAATAATGTTAATAGTAGTTCAATAAATGTTTCGCTGCAGTATCGTTAATAATGTTCTTATAATCCGAGTTTCCAGACAGTTACGATATTCAACAATCAACAATCAAACTTCAGATTCTTGATATTTGCAGTTCAATCAGTGTATTTCCTTCCTTTGGTAACGTTGTCATCTGCAGATACTATTAGCGACTACACTGAGTTCACTCGCAATTCACAAACCAAGCGTCTTGTATTGTAGCACCTTAACCGTTTGTCTTTATAATCCTGCGAAACATGTAAGTGTGCTGTGTTAGCAAAATACAGTCTTGTAATATTACAAGCAAGTAGCACATATATTGATAACTGCGCTTAAAATGGTAGAATCATACTTTGTATCATCCTGTTAGAAATTCAAGTAGCTTCGTGATTTCGTTTTCGTTCCTCCTCCCATGCTTATGGGAGCAAAATTGCAGTTCACATTCTGTAGACAGCACATGAAAGTAAATAAATTAATATTGGCCCTGGATTGCGTGACCGGCCGTGGGCTGAACAACCAGGGTTGAATTGATGGTAATGGCAGGAATTTTTTTCTTGACTACTGCGTCCAGACAATTTCTAGGACTCGCCCACTATCATACTGAGGGGATACTGGCTAACCTATCGTTATAGAGAAGGCTGTTGGAGGGTGCCTGGACTGTGATTCCGTTTTCCAATAAGTCTTTGCGGCGTGTGTTAGAAACGGTAAATTTACTTTATCTTACTTTACCTTACCTTGCTACAGGCTGTGTGTCAGTGCGTAAGGCATGACGTATAAATATGTGAACTATGAAATCTGCAACTGAAGATTAATTTGGAGCGTGGAAGAATATTTGAGAATGTAGCAACCATTCGGATTCTTACGAATTTACAGAATTTAAAATCTTTTTATTATATTCGTATGAGCCCACGAATGTGAACTGTTTGTTACGAGATCTGCCCGCTTGTGGGGTATTACGCAGCGTGTAGTGGTAATTCCTTGGTAAGGAATTACCACTATACGCTGCGTAATATCCCAGATAAGGAGTTACCGCTGTAGGTTTTCACCCTTTTTCTAGGCCACGCAGGCCCTTAGGGTGAGTTGAGGTATAGCTCTACTCTTTTCTAGGACCTTGGGCACTAAATGGGGGGGGGTCCAGTCACACGCTTCGGCCGCCTCTACCCCCGGGAAAGACCCGGTACCCATTGTACAGGAGGCTGGATGGGCCCCAGGGCCGGCCTGGACGGGCGGAAAATCTCATTCCCACCGGGATTCGATCCCGGACCGCCCAGCCCGTAGCTCAGTCGCTATACCGACTGAGCTACCGGACCCACGTATTACCGCTGTACGCTGTGTAATATCCCAGTAGGGCGCAGATCCCTTCTGTATTGCGGCGGAAGCCTGAAAATCTCGCAAATTTGTTATAATGTTTTGAGGAATTTGTTTTCTGACGGGCGCTAATTGCAGTTCTAAGAACCACCATTACTATTTTAATGCACTAACCTAACACGAATATTGTGTTGAAATCATGTTCTATTCCTTCAAAAAATGAAATAGCTAAAGCACGACTCCCAACAATTTGCAGATACTTACCATAACCAAAACACGACGTTGAAATTTCTTACCACATTTCCAGTATTCTTGTTTGATGCTTCTTTTGATTATCTGTATTTCAATACACGTGAAAATGCTATGTGTTAAGTGCATGTTGACTGATGGCGTCTGATTCCATTGTGCTAAATACATAAAGAACCAAAAAGTATCAATTTGACGTATACTTGTTGTTTCTTAATGTCCGTTCTGTTCATTCTTGTTTATGATATTAATGTTGTCCTTGATGACGAGGATGGTAATCTGTAAGCCTGAAACATAAAAGAAAAATCTATATTGTACAGCATTCTGAAACATGGAGGGTTGGTCAGTGTGGTGGTAAGAATCCTCTTTCAATAACCTTGCTAGTGTTACAAACACGAACTGCTTTGTTGGTTTGCTATAAACTAGAAATATTTGTCAAATATCCATTACCGTTTCTAATCTGTAGGTAAGTACCATAAGCAGAGGTTCCCTAAGGAAGAGAATATATTTGCCTAAGCGAAGAAAAACGTAGAGACTTTTTAAAGATAAATTTGTAATTAAATGCCGAAGATTTAAAAACCTACAGTAGGCGTAAAATATTTTTCTTACCTATGTGACGTAACGTTGTGTTTTCCTTGTCCTCAAATAATAATTTAAGCTTCTTTAGTTGTGGTATCTTTAGGTTATAAGTCCGCAAACATAGAGACAAACCAGAAGACTGCAGTCTTCATATACACCGCTTTGGTAACCTGAAATATGATTTTTAATTCCATTTCATGTAGGATCTGACACGCCACTGACATGTATTCATTAGTAATGGCTGCCCGTCTCCGAATTTCTGAAGCACTCTTAAATAAACTCTACATTCAAGTAACCATGTGGTGTTTTCCAATAATTCTGATTCCCACCCTACATTTTGAACGGCCCTCACCCTTTGGAGAAGCTCTCGACTGCTCTTTGGAGGTTGATTCTCAGTGATACAGCACTTTGCCACCCTCGAACCGCGGTTGCTTTAAGATTCAAGTGGCTCGGCTTGCTTCCCCTTGTGCATTGTTCTGAATGCCACATTCAATTTATAATACGAACGAACTGTCCGTTAGCACAACGTGTTCCTCTGATATGCTTTGAAGTTTCCATACACAAAAGTGGCGTGCATTATATCTCTACGAGAAACGACAAAATATTAATTTCCATAATTTATTCTCCTCAGTGAACCCTGTTACTGTGTTCGTATCCTTCTCAGATAAAAAAAAATGATCTTTTTCGTTGTCCTGTGCACAGATACCCTCACTAGTCGCCAAATCCTTTCCATTTTTGCAAACTTCATCATTAATAGCATACCTTTGGGTTTAATGACACGTGTTTTTGTAGGCGTGGGTATGGAATGAGTCCATACTCTGCCCACTAGTACATTAGCAACTCGCTGCAATGCAGTTTTAGATAATATAGTTTAATTTATTTCTTTACTTGTGAAGTCTAAAAAATCATTTGCCTAATATATATATATATATGAGAGAGAGAGAGAGAGAGAGAGAGAGAGAGACAGATTGACCGACGAAGTTATACTTGAATAGAAGCTTAAACAATATTTAATATTGCTAAAGTAATACATATTTACCGATGAACACTAAGAATGTTTCATGGAGATTTATGGTTTACAGTACACATGCTCAACATGTCCGCTGTTGTGCCTTGCGACGTCACAAACACGTGCCTCTACTTTCGAGATAACTCGCCAGCACATATCGTCCGTATTTTCACCACACGTTTCAACAATTAGGGTCCTCATTTCCGTGATTGATGCGGGCTACTGGACAGCACGAAGTCCAAAACAGCTCTTGCTGTGCGTGCTATCGCGCCATTTTGCATGAACGGCCAACCGATAATGACGGGCGGAGGCACAAAACTGTTCGACATGCCCAGGCAGCCCACCAGCAGCAAGACCATAGTTCTTTGCCAACACAGTGCCGTCTTGTTCAAAATGCTGGTGAAATCTGCGAAGAGTTTTTGAAGAAAGGGTCCACTGCCTTGCAAAACGAGCTCAAAGTCTTCTGTGCGTCAGCGACAATAACTCCCCCCACCCCACCCTTACCCGTCAAAAGCAGCACTCTCGCCATCTCTACTACACAGTAAGTCTTGCTGTCTCAGCTATCTCTTGCATAGTTGATGGAAAACGCCCGAAAGGATTGTCACGGTATCAGCACAAGACGCCATGTGCTCATCTCCATAAACCGCTGGACGCACATGAATAAAATTAACCTTTACTTTGTGGGTATTAAAGATTTTTTTTGCGCTTTTAATCGGATATTATTTCGTACGTTCCTGTCATTCATTCAACCTGTTGTCTGTCGTCCGACATGTCCATAGCATTGTCAAAAGCGAGTTACCCACTGAGTGCGAGCTCGTGCTTCCTATTTCAATATCCAGTACCCTCTCTTTTCCTTAAGGCCATCCAGCAGTTGCTTACATCTTCTTCCTCGTCTCCCCGTTACTTCTATCATTCCCTCTACATTTCCTTCAATAAAGTGTTTTTAGAAAGCAGTTCCTGCGCGAGAAGGTGAACAGCCCTGCTAGCCTTCCACCTTTTCGCTGTTTGTACGACATTCTTTTCCTCCTTGACGCTTTGTAACACTTTCATTTCTCACACGATCGGTGCAACTGATCTTCCCCGTCCTGTTCCAGCACCAAATTTCCGAACATTCCAGGTATTTCTGATCTACTTTCCGAAACACTCAACTTTCATTGCTACATAAAGCTATACTCTGAATGTAGCACTTTACTGGTTTCTTAGTTTCCCTGTAAAATTTAAACGAAATAATCCTGGTAGATAGTTGGAAGTGGCCACAACATGTCTTAAGAACGAACAGTCCACTTAATCCCAGGTCAGTCTATGAAAGCACTCCGACTAGCAGAAGAAACGTTGGTCGATTACACGAAACATGAAGAGACAGTCACCCATGTCCCATGATGGTGGAACAAGCCCGAAATGGCTTATGTACCATGTTGTTGTTGCTGCTGCTGCTGGTGATGAAGACGAGAGAGACAAGAGAGAGAGAGAGAGAGATTGGGGTGACAAAACGACGACGAGAGTGTCAGAGTGTTGGTGCTGTATGCCAAACTGACAGCAACATATCCCACATGACAATAATCTTGATATTGACTGCTGTGAGAACTTCAAATCCCTCGTGAATTCACACTTACGCCAAGTCCTGTTTTACGCTCTAGTTGAATTCCTGAAATGTGGTTGTTAATAAAAAGGGCGTAATTGAGAAATATATTCCCATATTTCCTTAAGTGCGAGTAAATCAGCCAAAGGGCCTGAAACCGAATTTGGAAGAACGCGAATTAATAAGTGGCGTAAATTTTCAAAGAGTCTGTTACAAAAGACGTAAAACAAACGGACATAAAACAAAGCCTATGTGTGCTGTCTTCTGAGATGTGACTTCATATAGTTTGATAAAAGGGTACCAAAGCATAGACTGAATGTTCCTCCACATTTAAGTCACTGTGTTTTCTCAAACCATGTGATTTCCACGGTCTGGGTGACGGTTCATGTCAAGTTTGACGGTAGGAACGTAACGCTGGTGCTGGGGGCGAGACAGCAGTAATATTTATGACTTACAGAAGCCACAACGAATGACAATGGCTGTAGTCCTGTATTGTTTAACCCTTAAGTCCTGCAGGTCTACAAGAAAAGATCCCTGGGAACTGACCTGCTGCACGCGTCAATTCCGAGTGTTCGTTCAATGATTATTTCCTTTCAGAAATAGGTAAAAGAATTTTCCCTTATTTTACAATAGGATTTTTCAGCTAAATGTCAAAATGATTGGCACTTTGAAACTTCCTACAGCACTTAGTGCCTGCAATTCAAAGTTGTTATCCTTCAAGTTCACTGAGACAAGTGACGGGACCTTTGTGAATACAGAAATTAACTTTTGGCATGCATAGAAGTTCAGAAAGTCCTGAACTACGTGGAAATCGTTAGTTTATTTGGAGGCACTCTACTTTCTAAAATTTCATTCTGATGGCCATCGTGCATGCTACATGTCCTTCCAATCTCATCTTCATTAATCACCTTCTAATAGACTATATAATAAAGAGCAGGCACAGGTGCACGCTGGGAAGTTATCTGAGAGAGTGGAGGTAAAGATGAAAGCATGTTAACACCGGAACTATGTGGACACGATGGGTCAGCTAGCGTACAGATTGTACGGGTATTAATATCGGGGAAGCGGAATCGGTATCCTTTGGATAAGAAGCCACAAAACTGGTGTGGAAGTTTTGGAGAGGAGAAAAAACTCTTCCCCCTGCCAGGCGTCGAACACCAACTTCATTGGTCTTCCAACCTGTAGTGTTTAACAAACAAGATGTCCGTATTACAGCGAAATTTGCTCACAAAATCTGCAAACAGGGTCACAGCATGCACATTAACAATCTGTATCACATTCTGTTAACTAACCCTCCGTTCTTTATGTGCGTCATCCCCGTTGTGTGATATACAATTAGTATGGCAATATATGTGCGTGGCACTTACCGTCAAACACTGCCATACTAACCCTCCGTTATAAAGCATGTGTTAGAAATGGTCAACAACTGTCAGAAATGCTAACATAGCCGGTCAGCATATTACTGAAACATTGTTCGAAATTCTCATCCAGAAATTGCCGATATTTGCGCCAGATAATTTCGTTCAGGTCGTTCTATACATACATACATACATATGTGTGTGTGTGTGTGTGTGTGTGTGTGTATGGTTTCCTAATTACTGTCTGTGAAAGATCCACAGCGATAATAGTCACATGGCGCAGGATCGGGTGAACGAACAGTTCATAAAGGACGAATTGTTAATTATTCGGTTCCCAAGGCGTCTGTATGTACGGTTGCGCCATTTTTCTAGAAGAATCTCATATTCATTCTCTTTACTTAAATTTTAAAATAATGTAAGAATTTGTTAACGATATAGTTATGAATGTAATGTGTCCGAGAGGGAGAAATTTTATTATTTTTTTTTTGGTCGCACTGACAGCACACCATACTCCAAATTCATGTCATTTAAAGGCACCTCCTGTAGAGTGTATTAGTCTGGGATCTCCTGTCGACCAGCATCTTTTATCCTGAATAACTATTTACTGCACCTGGCGAAATATTATTTTAATTTTAATCCTTTGTTGGCATGTGGAATGAGTCTTGACGCTACGAAAAAGACAAACATCAGGGACTCTATCATGAACTGTCAGATATAACGTCATGGCAGCGTTCAGAGAACACATTTCTGATTGCGGTCTGTATTGAAAACACGCGCGTAGTGTACTTGTGCTGCTTTACCATTTTTCCGACGGATTCTCTGGTATAGGACGCCCTACGGTGACGTAAATGCCTATCGTGTTTGTGATACTTAGAAAAGTACCTTCAAAACTGTACGTTGTCTAATTAAGAAGACTGTAACCTTCAAATTCCTGCTAGTCTTTGAGATGAAAATCCTAAAAGGAATATTTGGGCCTACGAAAGGAAATCAAACATGGAGGATTAAAAACAATGAAGAATTGGACAAACTGATAAAGCACGGAAATATAGTCAACCACATTAAAACCCAAAGACTGAGCTGGTTCGGCCATACCCAAAGAATTCCTGAAACCAGGGCAGCTAAGAAGATATTTAAATGGAATCCCTTAACCACGAGACCAAGAGGAAGACCCAAGCATAGATGGGAGGACAACATCATAGAGGAACTTGGTCAAATGAAGGTAAAAAATTGGATAACCTGTGTCCAGGATAGAGCAAAGTGGAAGGATGTCGTTAAGAAGGCCAACACCTACAATTAAAAGAGGTTCAGCGCCTGAAGAAGAAGAAGAAGAAGAAGAAGAAGAAGAAGAAGAAGAAGAAGAAGAAGAGGAAGAGGAAGAAGAAAATAAAAAAGAAGAAGACTCTAACTTTCAAATTCAGCGCTCTAACAAACTCAGACGTCACTGCAAGTCTCAAAATAAACCGGAAGGAAATCAGATGTAGGCGGCTGAGATATCTTGCCATAATGACGTACTTTCTTTTATTTTGTGTTACAATCCAGTGCTTCATTTTCTTATAACGTATTTTCTTGAACATTTAAAGAAAAAAATTAGCATTTCCATCGTAAGGAGAAATAAGTTTTCGAAAAAAAAAAAACTTTGGTTGTTTCAACGTTACAAAACTGTTCACAATTGTGAACCAGATCCGAGAGCAGAAAAAAGGGAATTAACTTTCGAAAAGCACGTATTTTGCGAACCGTTTTCAAAAGTGTTACTGTGTTAGTTCAAATAAAAAAAAGTGGTTGCAATTTATTTCTCATTCACACTGTTTATGTGTATTAATGCTCTTAATTAGGTGAAATGTTTTCAGTCTTTTAAAGTATAGTGGTTGTTATGCACCACAACTTTTAACACTAGAAACTACACATTTTGTGCACGCGGTGTGTTGCTATGTTCCTACGATTCCCACAATAAGCAGCAGTCATTACTCCGAACATTGTTTATTGGGTTGGTCTTTGTAATGAGTTTTTCTGTCACATAGGAAATGAATTTTAAACTAGAGTTTTGATGAATTTTACCCTAGCTAGTAAGCATTGCGCAGCGTTCGATTGATTGAAACTGTGCGCAGCCTTCGCCTGCGGCTTCGTATGTTCGCAGATTTTTGTTTCTCTTTCTCGTCTGCTTTAGGGGGCAGTTCAGGGAAAAAGTGATACTTTTGCCTCTGCTTATATAAGGCTATCAAATTATTCTGACTGTGGATCCTATGAGAAAAATTAAATAAATTATGAGGTAGAGCTACCTGTAGCAACAGTGGCTGTGGCACTTCTGCATTACAACAATACGTGCCGTCAGTCGGTCTTGATTTGCTCTGTTACGTGCTGCAGTAAAGCCGTAACTTTTTGGGGCTTTGACTGTCATTGTTAGGCGCCTTCGCAAAATTGTGAAAAGCGGCTATTAGATTCGTCCTTCTCTCCTTCTGTCCACATGGAACAACTCAGCTCCCACTGGACGGATTTTCATGAAATATTATGCTTGAATATTCTTCATAAGCCTCTCGAGAGAATTTAAGTTGTATTAATATCTGACAGGAATGAAGGGTACTTTACGTGAAGATCTGTTTTCACGTCTGATAGCGTCTCGCCGGCTTCTTCTTAGCATGAGAAATATGACAGACAAAAATTTTACGTAAAATCAAATCACACATTTTATATGTTTATTGTTACACCGTGCATGTTGTCGAGTTACTCAATTATTACACCAACCACTGCACATATATAAAATTTATAAAATTTGCACATTAAAACATTAAAAACGCTCCGACATGTTTCGGTCCTAAGAC
>Ga0123354_10005529_pt1 | contig 18416 bp, 11 predicted proteins | sample TergutLab28metaG_2_FD_97872 | JGI IMG/M metagenome (GOLD analysis project Ga0123354, IMG submission 97872) | Labiotermes labralis P4 segment gut microbial communities from Petit-Saut dam, French Guiana - Lab288 P4 | ecosystem: Host-associated > Arthropoda: Insects > Digestive system > Gut ...
GAGGTTGCCCGATGGGACGCAGCAGCAAGAGGATCAGCCGAGTTTCACGACTGATGCGCCAAGCCAGTATTGTATCCAGGTGAAGGTGGTGCGCAGAGATGGCAGGTATCCGCAGCAGTGGTCAGATCCGGCGTGCGGGTAGGCCGATGATGAAAACGAGTGACATTGATTGCTCAAATCTCATGCCTAATGAGTATCGAACCAGTGGTGCATGGTGGTGCGTCCCGTTCAGTTGGGCGTCGATACTCATGTATGCTATCGCGACGGTGGCTGCGATTGATGGCATTGTGATAGCCCTAAGCGATGAGCCAGTTGGGCCAATAGCATGGCCAATATTTGTAGTTCTACTAGTTGGAAATCTCGGATATGGTTGGAGAATTCGTCGCACATACAGTGGCTATGGTGCTTGCACGTTCTGCCACTCAACTTCTTTGGTTGTATAGCTGGATTTGCCATGAGATACTACGGCCCAGACCAAAAAGGTGGGGTATCCAAAAGCAGGACCGAGTACATATGTGAAGTTTCCGTATTTATTGGTGTCGGCAGAGTAACTTGAGCCAACAACACCATTTACATCGTAAAATATGATCGTATAATTGGTTAATGGGGTGAGGTTGAGTGCCACCACACCCATGTGTTTGCATGACGAGTGGGTGCAGGCGCCTTCAGCATCGTATGCATTACCATAAGTCATGCGAACTGTCACTTTGGCATGTGCCGATGTCACTGTATTGTCTGTTTGGCTGGAATCGTCACGGGTTGAATGGTCAGGGTCGTTTTGCATGATTGCGTGGAAACTGACATCGACTTTGAACCCGTTGGCATTGACACAGTACTCGTTGCTTATTGGTCCTGTTGCATAGTCGCTAATGAAATCAGCTGGAGTTCCACTGACGTTACCGTCAGCCCAGATATGAAGCCGAGCGTCTCGGCCTTGAGCGTTGCCGGTGAATGTGGTGCAAACTAGCGTATCGCCATCGGCGCCAGTTTTCTGAGATGCAACCTTTGGAGCATCCAACGGACCGTAAGGAACTGCCTTGGCGGTATCCGAATCGCTACTGCATGTACTTTCGTTGCAGACTTCAAGGCTAAATGTGATCGTCGATCCATTAGCAAGGCCGGTAACCACGGTCGATGAGCTACCACCGGCTGTCGACAAGCCATCGAGAGCTGTCGAGCCGCCGTTCCATGACAATTTCACAGAGATTGTGGCACCCCTGGATGCAGGGTAGTGAGTGTCGACTTTGACTGTGCCATTGGCTCCAGTGGCGGTAGCGGTGATCGCATCTGCCGGCCAGGCAGCAGGTTTGCCGACAGCCTTCCAAGTCGTCGAGTGCGAGTCGCTTGTATGCATTGGGCCGCCCGTAGCGTTCGTTGCTGTCACCGAGTAGGTGTATTCCGTGCCATTGAAACTTACGTTGTCGCTTATTGACCTGTCGGTCGTGGAAGCAAAGGTCTTCGTGTCGCCACCACCGGATCGTGTGACCTGATAGCTAACTGGGCCGGGCCCATTCGGATCGGCGGCGTCCCAAGAAATGGTGACTTGCGCTTTGTCGCCGAGATCGTCAGCCTTGATTGCCGGAGAACTGAGGCCATGCGGTTTGCCAGACGACTGCCCCTTGGTTTTGGCCGTCATTGCAGAAAGACCAGCATCATTCTCGGCCACCAGCGAGAAGGTAGTTTCTTGATCGTTATCAAGCCCGGAAACGGTACTGCTGGTAACGAGCCCCGACAGATTGCGGCTGCCGGACGAGCCGCCGGTCCATGATAGGTGGTAGTTCGTCACGCCAGTGCCGTCAACGGGCGCAGGATCCCATGTCAGCGTCAGCTCACCGTCTTGCGGGTTTGATGCCGTGAAGTTGGGCGCCATGCCGGGCGTTTCGTTCGGGGTGAATGGCGGCCCCGGTTGCGACCAGTCCGACCATCCGGCCTTGTTACGAGCCCGCACTTCAAAGGCAATCGGTAGCCCATTTGGCACCCCGGTAATGTCGCAGCGGTTGAACTGGCCGCAGGACCGGGAGAACCGCCCATCAGTGGCTTGAACCTGGTATTCCTGGATGGTTGCCCCGTTGTCCGCAGGGGACGCCCATGCTAAAGCCACGGCATGCGTCATCAATTTCTCTCCCGGTTGCGGTGGGTCAGGGGTATCTGGGCGTCCGTAAACCGTCATGGTGAAAGTGGTGGTCACCTGGCGTTCGGTGCGAGAAACATCACCCAAATCTGACGCCACTACCTGGAAGGACATCGTCCCGTGCGAGTCAGTCCCAGGAGTCAGAGTGAAGGAGGTCCCAGAGGAATACGATCCGATCTGACAGGGACTGCCGCCTGTTTGGCGCACCGAAAAAATGGTCGGTTTGGAGTCTAGCAGTGGCGAGATGATCGCCACCCGCTGAGTGACCGTTGTGCCCTGCGCAACACCTGGAATGTTCGGCGCGGACACCTTGGGTTTGCTGGCAGCGACCACGTGGATAGCTAGGACACCAGGCACAGCGGGGCTGTTGTCAACGGCGATCTGCAACTGCGCTGAGCTATCGGGCACAGCCGTTCCGGCAGCCTTGACGGTGACCTGCGCACCGCCCGTCGCCGAGACCGATTCCAGCGGCGTAGACCAGGTTGGCACGTAGGAAATGGATGCGGCGGTGGTGGCGTCCGGCATCCAGACGTGGCACAACGCCGTGATATCCAGTGTGCGAGCGGCACCCCCTTGCACAACGTCCTCGGCAATGGTGGGGCAGCGCAACACCGGCGCCTTCGGGCCGATCTGCACCGGAATGGTAACGAAGGCAGTCAGCCCGGTGGCATCGGTCGCGTCTGCCGCGTCTGTCACTTCGAGGGAAACAGACGCCGGGCCCGTGTAGCCGCCCAGGCCTGTCAATGTCAGGCTGGTGGGCGACACCTCGTCTGCCATCAGGTCATCGGCTGGTCCGGTGGTAACCCGCTCGGCCACTGTGATGTGCACATCGCGATCCCGCGGGCTGAACACGTAGTCCGCCAGATTCACCGTCTTGGTTTCGTCTTGCAGCATCTGGATAGGCTCAACGCCCGGGCGCAACTGGGGTGCTCCGGCGCCAGTGGGCGGCACAAAGATGATGGCAGACGACTGGTTGCCGTCGCCGTCTGCTGCCACGTAGACAAGGGCCTGAGTGACATCTATCGCCGGAATGTCAATCACCTTGCCATCTAGGCCAATTGTGCCGGCTTCAACCGAAACCAAATGGACATCACTCTTCGGCCCGTCAACATCCCAGGCGGTAGCCAACGGATCCGCCGTTGCTGTCAGACCGGTGGCGTCAACAACGGCGACTGTGTCATAGACGCGCGGCGGGTTGAGGTAACCATCCTGCGCTTTGATCGTGACTGTTGCCGTGGGCCCGTCGCCACCGGCGCCCGATAGCAAATACGACAACTGAACTGGCGGATCGTCCTGCGTCGCCGGGGCGGTGGCCAAGAATGTGCGTCCATCATCCGACAGAGAAACGCCAGCCGGCAGATCGCCGACGGGTAGAATCCGCGGATCATCCCCGGCCGCCACCAGATCGTTGACCAGGGGTTGCACAGTCACTGACACTGCGGGCTGGGCGGTCACCATGTCGTCGACCGCCACCGACGGCGGGAACAGCTCAACAGCGGCAAGCCCGATGCGGACTTTACCGATGCCGGTTTGCCCATATCGGTCTGCAACCACATAATCGAAACTGTCTGTGCCCGTATTGGTCTGGTTTGGATAGGCCTGATACGTGATCGACGTTGGCGTGATGGCGGTAACGCGACCCAGCGCCGGCGCCGATGCGATGCCTATCACAGTGACGGAGTCACCATCTGGGTCGACCCCGTAGATCGGGATGTGGATCACGACACTGTCACCAGATGTGGTGCGGGCTTCCACCAGGCTCGGCTGGGGCGCGGAATCAGGTGACTGGTCTGTCGGTTCCAGACGGACATCGACGTAAAGCGTTGCCGACTGGGCGGTGCTGCCATCTGATGTCATCGCTGTGTAGGTGATAGCCACTTGGATGGGTGAAAGCAGGTCGACTGGAGCGATGTATCGCACCTTATTGTCGACGACAAACGCCGTGCCCGCATCCGTTGTGTCTGTTGCTGACGAACCGACAACAAGAATCGGCAGCTGACCGGCTGGCAGGCTCGGATCTGGCTGCTCACTCAACACCAAAGGCTTGCCCGATTGGCTGGCATCATTTGCCAAGACGTCCACCAGCGTCGTATCGCCGGTGCGTACCACAGCACGATCGTCGCCAAGGATCAGAGCATCGGTTTGCGGCGCTGACACCTGGGTGACCATCACCGTTCCCTCCACCGGGTCGCTTTGCCCGTTCGTGATCGCGTAGTGCACGATCTGCGGATTCGGCGTCAGGTTTTCGACCACCGGTTGCAGACGCACCCATCGGCCTCCAAACACCGTTACTGTCAATTGGTCAGGGTCATCAGCAACAACGTTGGTCACGGTGAGCATTGAGTTGGCAGGGTCCATGTCGTTGCCAAGCACATCGACCGTCGCTGTCACCGTGCCGCGAACAGTTACATTGTCTGGGACGGCCACTGGGGTGGAGCTGCCCGCTGCACTGATCTCTAGCCGGATGATGCCCTGGTCAAACGCGGCAGATCCGAAGGCTGCGGTGTAGGTGAGCGTATACGTACCGGGCTCCTGCGCTGTTGCTGTGACAGTGCCCGCGACAACGTCCGTGGTGACTGTCACGCCAGCCTGTGACGCCACCGAACCGGCAAGTGCCAGCTTGGCTGTCGGGTCACGCGGATCAGCCCCGGGGATGTCGTTATCCAGCGGCGAAAAGGTCAAAGGCACCCCGGCAACGCCTCGCACGAGATCGGCTTGGGCGATCGGGCTGGATGCGACCGTGTTGCGCGAGCCAAGCACGGCCACCGCCACCTCGCCCGTCGCCATCGAGTCAGCATGCCCATCCGTCACGACATAATCAATGGTGACTTCGCTATCGTGGTCGAGGCTGGGTGCGGTGTAATAGATTTTCCCTTCCGGGCTGACGGGGATCGAATTTCCATTGGCATTCGCACTGACGACAGACACCGGATCGCCGTCCGGATCGCGCCAATTCTGGGTAACGAAAATGCCGATGGTGCTGCGCGCCGCCACCGGATAAGTGAGCGGCGTGTACCCCGTCCGGGCATCCGGTGGCCCGTTCTGGCTGTCTGTTTTCATGGTCACCTGGACTCGGGCGGTGGCCTCGCCGTGCCCGTTTGACACGGAGTAGGTGAAAGCGATGATGCCAGTCAGGCCGGCGTCGGCAGTGAACAGGATCGTCTGGGCATCTGACGAAATCGCGGTTGTCGCGCCGGTGATGGGCTGCGTCACCGACGTCACGGCGAGGATGTCTGAATCCGAGTTGGTGTCGTTGTCAAGGACGTGCAGGACGGTTGTGCGCCCGGGGCGTGCTCCCAGGTTGTCATCCTCGGCAGCCGGCGGTAGGTCGTTGAGGTGCGTGGTGTTTTGCTGGGAGTCACCAACGTCCTTGGATGGCGGCGGGGTCAGCGTCTGCCAGTCGTCGAGGCTGCGCAGGCTGGCCACGTCGAAAACGCGTCCGGTAGCCATGTCATTGAGCAGGACGCGGTTGTGGTTCACGCGGAACACCGGCTGGGTCAGAGTCTTGTCACGATCGAGCCCGAGAGGATCAGCTGAAGCCCTGCCATCAGCTGGGCCGGCGACGAGGCGTCCCGGTTGGCCCGCCCAAGCGGCATAGACGACCCCAGCCACAACGACAGGCCGGGCCGGTAAGCCGGACAGCCCGCTGGCCATTGCTGTGACATTGCCGTCGAAGCTCACCGCATAAAGGCTGGTGGTCGTGGCCACGAACACGACACTCGAATCCGGGCTTGGCTGCTGCATGACGGCACCGACACTGGCCGGGATCGTCGCGGTGATGCTATTGGGCAGATACAGCGTGCCGGTTGTGGTATCGAGGTAAACCAATTGCTTACCGATGTTGGTTGCGGTCACCCCGCCAATGGGGACGCCCGTAGAAGTCACGAGTGCGTCCGCGAAGCCACCGATCCCGTTTGGTGTCAGTTGCGCCTGTGTACCGTTGGCCGATATCGCAAATACAGTGCCATCATCGGCGATGGCCAAAGACATGGTGCTCTGTGTCCCCGCACCGAGACTGGCAGCGGGAGGCGCAGCTGAGTCGAGCGCCGACAGATCCGGCGTATCGCCTGGTCGATAGCGGGCGACTCGCAACTGCCCGGTGTTTGTGTCCAGTACGGCCAAGGAGCCGGATGACATTGCCACCAGCGCCGTCGGGGGTACGGCAACCACACCGCTGATATCATTGACCACTCGCTTCGGGTCGATGGGCGTCAGTTGCCCGTTTGCAATGTCCCGTGAGACTACAGAGGCGCCGTCCTGGAACACGTCAAGGTTACCGCTCTGATTCTGGCCAGGTGAAAGGAAACCGTCGATTCCACCGCCTGTCAGATTCACGCGGCCCAGCAGATCGTCGGTGTTGTTTGTCACCCAAATGCCGGAATCGTGCATCGCCACCTTTGTTATCGGGCGGCTCGGGCTAGTCACGGCGAATCCGATCGCCACTGCCAGGGCGACCAGCAACGCCACCCACGGCAAAACTCGTACCCAGGTTTTGCGCCGCTGTGTCCAATTCGGTCGGCTGATCGTTATCACCCCCCATGATGGTGTCAGATAAACAAAACGCGCATGGTTTGTCTTCCTAGTGCAACTATAATCGACCCTGCGCAGAAGAGCGGCTTCAGCGCAGGGGGCAATACGGCAACGTTGCGGGTAAGGCGTCAATATGGACAGGTCGAGACATGTGAGCGATGAGTCGCCGCATGCCCGGCAGGGCGGCGTACTTGTTGATGCCGTCTTCCTGATCGGTCTTTGCTTGGTGGGGCTGTTCGCCCTGCGCACCACCTTTGATTCGCTGAATTTTCTCGTTGTTGGCGGTCTCGGCCTGGTACTGGGTGTCATCACTGTTGCTGTGGTGGTTCTCGCCGATTGGTACTGGCTGGCAACGGTCGGCATCGGCGCCGTCGTCTATTTCCTTTTCGGTGGCGCAGTGGCGTTGCAGCGCGATGCGATCGCTGGACTGGTGCCCACTACCGCAACCCTAGCTGATCTGGCAAAGCTGCCGATTACTGGCTGGCGGTCGCTGTTGAGCACCTGGCCACCGGTGAGCGGTGATTCTGAGTTCGTCGTGCTGGTATGGCTGCTCGGCTTGGTTGCCGGGCTTGCTGGCTTCAGCGTCGCTCGGCGTAACAAATCGCCGCAACTAGCATTGCTGACGCCCGGGGTCCTCTTCTGTGGCGCGATACTGATCGGCACATCGCAACCGGCCGATGTTGTCGTACGTGGGCTCGTCTTTTCGGTGTTGGCGGTCGCTTGGGCGGTTGTGCGCACCAACAGGTATCACTACCTGGCCGGCAGCGGCCGGGCGCGAGCGGGGCGGGTGGTCCTGGGCTCCGTCCTGGCCATTAGCGCCCTGGCCGCAGGCGCGGTCATCGGGCCAGCCATGCCGGGAGCCCCCCGCGTCGTGCTGCGTGACCACGTCCAGCCGCCGATCGATGTCTCGGCGTATCCCAGCCCGTTGCCTGGGCTGAGCAAGTTTTCGTCGGCAAGCCTGATGGAATACTTCGACACCACGCTACTCACCGCCCAGGGTGCACCCACCGGCACGCGTCTGCGCTTCGCGGTGCTTGACCAGTACGACGGGCTCGGTTGGACGGCAACCGGAGCGTCTGGCGACGGCTTCCGCGCGGCGTCATCGGCGTTGCCTGGCGTTGGTGTGGGGGAGGCGTCCAAAATCACTGTGACGGTGAGCACCGATTACGCGAGTATTCCAGAGCTGCGCAACTGGGTGCCGTCGCTTGGCCCGAGTACCTCTGCAACGTTCGAGGGAGCAAACGCCAGGGCTCTGGCCAGTGGTTTGGGCTATGATCCCGCCAAGTCGCAAGCGCTGGTCGCCTACGGCCTGAACGGTGGTGACGTCATTCAATTGACTACCTATCAGATGCCGTGGCTTGCCGCCGGCAAGCAGCCAGCTCTCGCCGGGGTCGTCGTGGTGCCGGATGAGGTGTCAGACTTCATGGCAGAGCCGCTGCGGCAGCTCGTCGGCGATGACGCCACCCCGTGGAACAAGCTCAGCAGTGTTGGCGACGCCTTGGCGCAGGGCTATTGGAGTGACGGTACGAAACCGGACGAGGGCCAATACATGCTGGGGGACGGCCAGGGTAGGATGGAATTCTTCTTTGCTGCGCAGCGGTTCGTCGGCTCGGATGAGCAGTACGCCACCGCGTACGCGCTGGCGGCCAACCGCTTCGGTTTCCCAGCCCGCGTGGTGTTCGGCGCGACGATCGGTAGCGGCGGTGCTGTGCGGGGGCAGGACGTCAGCGCTTGGGTTGAGATCGATACGACCGATGGCTGGGTGGCGGTGCCCCCGCAGATGTATATTCCGGACCGCAACCGCACCCCGGATACGATTCCACCGAACCGGAACTCCGACAACCATGCCATCGACGTGCCGCCACCGAACCCGGTTGAACCGCCCAGCACTTTGGGCGACACTATCACCCAAGCAACGGCTGGACGCGGTCCGCACACAGACAACCCAGCCATCGTGTCGATCTGGCCATTCGTTGTCAAGGTGGCTGCCGGCGCCACCAGCGGCGTGCTGGTGTTGATGCTGATACTGTTCAGCGCCCTGAAAGTCGTTCGGAGCCACTGGCGGCGAAGGCATGGCGATCCCGTGATCCAGATCGCTAGGGGCTGGCGTGACATGCTTGACCGCGTGCGTGATATGGGAATCAAAGTGGTGCCAGTGGCTCAGACGTACCGCGAGCAGGCAGCCGCACTTGAGTTGGCACCCGTGACCGCTATGGTGGTACCGACTGAGCGGGCTATGTTTGGCCCGGACGACCCCAACCCACAAATCGTGGCGGACTATTGGGATGCCATAGACACCGCCAAGATGCAATTACTCGCCGGACGGGGGTGGCTGCGCCGGCTAGGCGTCCACATTAATCCACGCTCGCTTCGCCCGCTTCCAAAGCGGCTCCGCTAGAATGAATGGTGGTCGATCCCCGGTTGGTCTACTGGTAGGGCCCGCCTGACTTTGAATCAGGATTAGCGATGCAGGTTCGATTCCTGCCCGGGGAGCCCGCTGCGCATGGCGCAGACTCGTTATCGTTAGGACGGCCAATGAGTGGTGAGACTGAATCGGTCACAAGACCAGATGCCGGGCCTGTGGCCATCGTGCTGGCAGCCGGTGAGGGCAGCCGTATGAGATCAGCCCGTTCGAAGCTACTGCATACCATCGGCGGCCACTCGCTGCTGCACCTGGTGTGCGACGCCGTTGCTGCGTTGCAGCCCAGCCAGATGATTGTGGTTGTCGGTTACCAATCCGAACTGGTGGGAACGCACGCCACAAAGGTCGCGCCCGCTTGCAAATTGGTGACGCAAAACGATCTTGACGGCCCCGTTTCTGCCATCCGGGCCGGGCTGGGTGCCCTTAGCCCGGTGGATGAACGCGCGGAGGTGGTCATCGTTTTCGGTGACCTGCCACTGCTAAGCGGCCCCACTTTGCAAGCGATGGCGTCAGCCCACCGGCGCGACAGCGACGACGCCACAGTGCTTGCGTCATCTGGTGGTTTGGAGACGGCAGACGATGATTTCCAGGCAACGGACGCCGGTGCCTACGTCTTCGACTACGGATCGCTAAGCGCCGGCCTGGCGCAGGCTGGCGAGCGCCCAATCGAGATGTCTGCCCTTGTTAGCCTGACGAAATCTGAGGGCGGGCACATCGGCACTTTCTTGACGGACGACCCATGGCAGACCTGCGGCGTCGACGACCGGGTACAGCTTGCCAGGCTCGGCGTCGAGTTCAACCGCCGCCAGGTGATCCGCTGGATGCGTGCCGGCGTGACTGTGATCGATCCGGACAGCACATGGATCGAAGCAGATGTCGACTTGGCACAAGATGTCACCCTTTGGCCCGGCACGATGCTGCTTGGGGCCACGTCGGTGGCGCAGGGTGCCACCATCGGGCCAGAGACCACAATCAAAGATTCTGAGGTCGGTGCGGGTGCCACGATCCGTCGCAGCCACGTCGAGCTGGCCGTCGTTGGTGCCGGCGTGTCGGTCGGCCCTTACGCCAGGCTCCGGCCTGGCACGCAAATCGGCGATGGCGGGGTGGTTGGCACATTCGTCGAGACGAAGAACATCCAGCTTGGTGCCAAGGCGCGCATCGGGCACCTGACATACTGCGGGGACGCCACGCTCGGCGATGAGGTCGACATCGGCGCCGGTGTTGTCTTTGCTAATTGGGACGCCACTAACCGGGCTCGCACAGAGGTCGGGGCGTCAGCAATCATCGGAGCCGGCTCGCTTATCGTGCCGCCGGCCGAGGTGCCAGAAGGTGGGGTAGTACAGCCTGGGTCGCTGGTGCGCGGTGCCAGCGAGAACGCCAAACGCGGATTATTGGAGGATTCATGAGCGGTACGTTATTGACGCCGAGCAAACACCTGATGCTGTTCAGCGGCCGGGCCCACCCCCAGCTGGCCAATTCGGTGGCAGAACTGCTGGGCATCGAGTTGACCCCGGCCCGGCTGATCAGCTACGCCAATTCCGAGATTTACGTGCGCTACGAGGAGTCTGTGCGCGGGTGCGACGCGTTCGTCATCCAATCGCACCCAGCCCCCGTCAACGAGTGGGTCATGGAGCACCTGATAATGGTTGACGCCCTGAAACGGGCGTCCGCCAAGCGGATAACGGTGGTGGCGCCGTTCTATCCGTACGGCCGCCAGGACAAGAAGCATCTTGGGCGCGAGCCGATCTCGGCGAGGCTCATCGCCGACCTGTTCCGCACCGCTGGCGCAGACCGCATAATGAGCGTCGACCTGCACGCCGCCCAGATTCAGGGCTTTTTCGACGGCCCGGTGGACCACCTTTCCGGGCTGCCGGTGCTGGCTGACTACGTTGCCGCGCACTACGACACCTCCCAGATAACGGTGGTGTCGCCCGACGCTGGTCGTGTGCGCCTGACGGACATGTGGGCCGACCGGCTGGGCGCGCCGTTGGCGATCATCCATAAGCGGCACGATCCGCGCAGCGCCAACGAGGTGCGCGTCAATGAACTGGTCGGCGACGTCGAGGGGCGCATCTGCCTGCTTGTCGACGACATGATCGACACCGCCGGCACGATGACAAAGGCGGCCGAGGCGCTCTGGCATCATGGTGCCAAGCAGGTGATTGCCGCCGCCACTCATCCTGTGCTGTCGGGGCCAGCTGTCGAGCGGTTGAACCAGACAGACTTCGCCGAGATCATCGTGACCAACACGCTGCCACTGCGCGACGATATCAAGATTAAGAACTTGACGGTATTGTCGATCGCGCCACTGCTGGCTCAGGCCATCCATGAGGTGTTCTCGGACGGGTCTGTCACCAGGCTATTTGACTGACGCCCTCTGGTACGTCTCATCCAGCACATACTGGGCTTTGGCCACCCGCTTGAATTGGGGCCTGGAGTGCAGCGAAAGCCTGATGGTCCTATCCTGGAGCTGCCGCACCTGCATGACGCGGCGGACGATCTCGTCGCTTGAAAGAGGCGACTCCTCGCGTAGCACCCCGGCGATGACATCTGGCAGCGAGCCCTTCTTGTAACCCCACTCCGCCAGCGCGTAGGTACCACGCCCGATCAGGACGAACCGGGCGTCCTTGATCAATCCGTTGTGCACCACCTTCTGGCTGGACGCACTCTTGCCGGGCGACGCCGCGTTAACGGCGTCCGCAATCGCGGAAAAGTGCATCGGCTTGCCGGTGCGGCAGAGCGTCACGTAGGCCAGGTCGCGGATGTTGTGCGGGTTGATCAGGGCCCACCCGGGCAGGCCCCATTGCTCGCCGCGGTGGATGATGTCCTTGCTCAAGGACGCAATGGCCGCTACTTCATCCGGTGTGCCGGGGATGTCGTTCAGTTCTTTCCAGTCGTCCTGAGTCACTGGGTGTCCCCGCTTCTGGAGCGCCGCCACCAGTGAGTCGACCTGGCGCCGGACGGCGCGCTTGTCCAGCGTGTCGCTGTGCACGATCGAGGCGTGGTAGGCAGCGTTGCCAGCCATCACGACAAGATGAGGTGACAGCTCCGCCAGCAGCATGACGATACCGCGGTTGGCCACCGTGTTGTCCATCAGCCGGCTGGTCAGAGCCTCGACGGATGCCGCCTTGCCCATCTCGTCGATGGTTGCTGTGATCTCATCGATCGCCGCCTCGATCACTGGCTCCGGGTCGGATGCCAGAATGCCGCGAAGGGTGCTAAGGGTGGAGTTTTCGACCTGCCGAATTCGTTCCCGGGTCAGGCTGCATCGCAGCCCTACCTCATTGAGTGTCTCGCGGTTGCCGTCCAACCCGAACCGATGCTCAATGATCTCGCGGTCGCGAGGGTTAGCTATTAGGGCAACCGCCTGTCCTACTGCTTCGGCCAGCCGGGTGTCCCTGCCGGATGTCGTTGCCATGGTGCCTTCTTCGGTATGCTCCGATGTGCCACGCTGGCATCACTTGTTGTTCGGGGCAAATGTCGGCGGCGTCGCCGTCGGCGTATCAATTACAAAAACGCCCGTAGTAACAAGTTCGGATCAGTAACCGTCCAAAATGTCGGACAAGATACTATCACCCAACACCACTTGTGACAATTGCTGTCCAATTGGCAGCGTTTTACCGGTTGGTCATCTGCCGCCGGTAATAACTGTGCGCAGCTCGCCTACCACGATTGGGGACGCCGCCGCGATGGTGTTTGTGACGCTAAGGGCACCGGATCGCCCATCGGCCGTCCACCTGATGGTCCAGTTCGTGGTGGCCTGGATCTTGTAGCGTCCCATCACCGAATAGACGTAGCCGCAGTTCGGCGATCCCCTCATCGGGTCGCCCGTCATCGGGCTGGGCCTCTTGGTGAACGCGGTGCATGTAACGGTGTGGCCGTCGCCCATGGAGAACGACACGTTGCTTCTGCTGGCTGTCAGATCGATGGATATCCCGTCATGGGTAACTGATCGGTGAAGCGTTGTAGTGGCATCGGCGGACCATAGCCACACCGGGTAGCCGACCGGCACCATGCCCCACTGGTTCTGGTTCGGGGATGGGCCGAAGACCGGTGTGTTAGCCGGCAGTTGCAGCTGTGCCACGGCCTGGCGAACGGCGTCTTCAATCTCTTGGGCGGGCAGCTGCTCGCCACCTGGGCTGTGCGGGCACTTCACCCCGTCCTTGCCGTTGGCGGCACCGATGCCGGTGCACTGATCGAGCGCGGGCTTGGGCCGTGGTGCCGGCTTGTGCTTATCCTTTTTCTTGATCTTGATGGTTACCGTGCGAGTTGAATCGTCGTACGAGTCGTCCTCCCCGGCTGCGAATGGTGCCAGCCAAATAACGGCCAAGGCTAGCGGCACCAGTGCCGCGACAGCCACGAAGCTGCGTCGAAGTTTGCTCATCTTGCCCTCCTTCGACCCAAGCTTGCCAGGTTTTCGGTGCTCTGAACCCGGCGTCGGTCAAAGTTGTGGATAACTTCTCTACGAGACAGCGGTTTGATGGCGTTGGTGTGCGTGTATAGTGACGGAAAAGCAGCACCAAAGTAGCGGTGCAGTGAAAGGATAGCGATGTTCACCAGCCAGTATGCCGAGAAGGTCTATGCAGACCTGGCCGCACGCAACCCGCACGAAGACGAGTTCTTACAGGCCGTCCGTGAGGTGCTGGGCAGCATCGAGCCCGCTGTGAAAGCGAACCCGGCGATCGAGGCAAATGCGATCCTGGAGCGCATCACAGAGCCGGACCGGCAGATCAAGTTCCGCGTGACCTGGATGGACGACGCCGGCAACGTGCGGGTAAACCGCGGCTACCGCATCGAGTTCAACAACGCCATCGGCCCGTACAAGGGCGGGCTGCGTTTCCACTCGTCGGTCAATACATCCATCCTGAAGTTCTTAGGCTTCGAGCAGACACTCAAGAACTCGCTGACCACGCTGTGGATGGGCGGCGGCAAGGGCGGCAGCGATTTCGACCCGCACGGCAAGTCCGAGGCAGAGGTGATGCGATTCTGCCAGGCGTTTATGAGCGAGCTTTACCGCCACATCGGCCCGGATATCGACGTGCCAGCCGGGGACATTGGTGTGGGTGGCCGCGAGGTCGGTTACATGTTCGGGCAGTACAAGCGGCTGACCAGTCAGTTCAGCGGAGTGCTGACAGGGAAGGGCCTGGATTTCGGTGGCAGCCTCGGGCGCACAGAGGCGACCGGCTATGGTCTGTGTTACTACGTTGCCGAGGTGTTGCGCGTGCTTTCCGGTGACGGCTTTGAGAACAAGACGGTGGCTATCAGCGGCAGCGGCAACGTGGCGGTGTACGCCACTGAGAAAGCCACGGCTTTGGGGGCAAAGGTTGTCACCATGAGCGACTCGTCCGGCTACATTTATGACGCCGACGGCATCGACCTGGGCGTCGTCAAGCAAATCAAACTGGTGCGCCGGGGCCGCATCGCCGAGTACTTGGACGCCCGTCCAACTGCCCGTTTCGTGTCGGGCGCGAAGGTGTGGCAGGTGCCGTGCGACATCGCGTTGCCGTGCGCCACGCAAAATGAGCTTGACGGTGATGACGCAGCCCAGCTGATCAAGGGCGGTGTCAAGCTTGTTGCCGAGGGCGCGAACATGCCGTGCACACCGGAGGCGATCGAAGCTTTCCAGGCGGCTGGTGTGCTGTACGGCCCGGGAAAGGCGTCCAACGCCGGCGGCGTGGCGGTCTCCGGGCTGGAGATGTCACAGGACTCGCAGCGGCTGGCCTGGAGCTTTGAGGAGGTGGACGCGCGTTTGCAAGCAATCATGGTGAGCATCGTCGGCCAGTCTCTGGCAGCGGCGGGCAAGTACGGCCTTGGCACCGACTTGATGAACGGTGCCAATATCGCGGGCTTCGAGCGCGTCGCCGGCGCCATGCTGGCACAGGGCGTCGTGTAGTCTGCGTTCTTCTGGTAGGCTAGATAGGTTGCTAGGCGAGGGGCCAGGTTTGATGCCGTGGCCCGTGATCGACGGGTGGTCCTCCCTGGTTGCTGGAATTGAAAGGACGCCCGATAATGGCAGAAGTCAAGTTGCAGGCACAGGAGCGCACCGAGTTCGGTAAGGGCGCGGCTCGCCGGGTGCGCCGTGAGAAGCAGGTGCCGGCGGTTCTCTACGGGCACGGCACGCAGCCGATGCACGTCAGCCTGCCGGGACATCAAACGCTGCTGGCACTACGCCAGGCAAACGTGTTGCTTAGCATCCAATTGCCGGACGGCACCGAGCAGCTGGCGCTGCCGAAGCAGGTGCAGCGTGACCCCATCCGCGACTCCATCGAGCATGTTGACCTGCTGATCGTCCGCCGTGGCGAGAAGGTAACCGTCGAGGTGCCGCTGGTGCTCGTGGGCGAGGCGGCCAGCGAGACATTGATCAACCAGGACCGCAACGCCGTGGCAGTGCTGGCCGAGGCAACGAACATCCCCGCCGAGATCACGGTTTCGATCGATGGTGTAACCGTTGGCACGCAGATCCTGCTGGGCGACCTGGTTCTGCCAGAAGGCGTCAGCTTGGTCGATGACCCAGAAGGCCTGGTGCTCACAGTGGCCAAGGCCCGCTCGGAGGCAGAGCTTGAAGCGGCACTGGCAGAAACGGCAGAGCCCGGCGCGGAGTCGGAAGCTGCGGGCGCCGAAGGGTCGGCCGACTAGCTCATGGCGACAGCGTGGCTGGTGGTCGGGCTGGGCAATCCCGGCCCGGCTTATGCCCGCACCCGCCACAATGTCGGCTTCATGACCGTCGACGAACTGGCCCGGCGAGTAGCAGCCCGCTGGTCGAAGGCGCGCGGGGCGCGGGCTGAGGCGGCCAAAGTTTCCTTCGGTGATGCTGATGTCACGCTGGCCAAGCCGGTTACGTTCATGAACCTATCTGGTGACGCCGTGGCGGCGCTGTCGCGGCAGCGCCGGGTAGCGCCGGACCACATCATTGTCGTGCACGACGAGATCGATCTAGGACTGGGCCAGTTGCGGGTGAAGTTCGGCGGCGGTGACAACGGCCATAACGGGCTGCGGTCGATCCGGGCCAGGCTTGGCACCGGCGATTTCTACCGCGTGCGCATCGGTGTGTCCCGCCCGGCGGGCGACCGCGATCCTGTTGACTGGGTGCTTGGCTCTTTCGGGGCGTCCCAAATTGAAGACGCCAAACTGGTGATCGCAGAGGCGGGCGATGCTGTCGAAATGCTGATAGCGGATGGTTTGGCACCCACTCAGAACCGGTTCAATAACTGACCGGATATGGTGGTGCCGGCTGGTACTGCGGAGGCGGCTGATACTGCGGGGCGGGCTGATACTGCGGGGTGGGCTGATACTGCGCGGGCGGCTGATACTGCGGGGGCGTCCACGGCGGGATCGGTAGTGTAGGTGCTGGGGTAGTGGTTTTGGCCCGGTGGCGGGCGTCTACCAATGTGGCGGCCGCGGCGCCGACGGCAATGATGGCGCAGACCAGGCTTAGCCAATAGCCGGTGCCGTAGAGCTTCTGAAGCGAGAACCACGGGCGCCCGGTGACAAGGTTCGCGTTCTCGATGGATGGGTAGACGATCCGGGCGATGATGGCCGTGGCAAGGCCTAATGCTGCCAATATGACGGCAAGGTCCGCGGCCGCCAGGCGCGACTTGCTTGCCGCCAAGTGCCAGATGGCGGCGATGGCGCCACCGGCCACAAAGACAACGGCCAGCCATCCGAAAATGCCATACCAGGCGTTGCCGGTGAAGCTTTGGGAATAGTGCTGGCTCTCGTATGTCACTGTTGACGTGATGGTGTAAAAGGGCAAAAGCGAGCAGCCGATGGCGCACACGCCAGCCACGATGACTACCCAGGCAAACGGGCTGGACGTTCTGGGCAGGGCCGGCGCCGGTGCGGGGGTGATCGATGGCAGGCTGATCGCTGCGTAGGGGTTAGCTTGCCCGTATGGATTGATCGCTGGCTGCGGCCACGCCGGTGGCTGGGGTGGTGGGCTTTGCCAGACGGTCATTTGTAGTCCGTTCCCTTATCAGATTCGGTCATATAACCTTAGACCAATAGTAATAGTGGGCGCCTCCTAGGGAGCGCCCACTATGTGATTGGTTATACGGCCGGCGGTGCGGCAGGGGGCCACTGCTGTGGCGGCTCCTGAATCGGGGGCTCCTGAATCGGGGGCTGCTGCATTGGCCACTGCTGCGGTTGCTGCATCGGGGGGAAGCCGGCAGGCGGATACCCGGCGGGCGGATACACGGCAGGTTTTGCCGCGTTCTGGGCGGCCATGAACAGCATGACAGCGCCGGCGACGCTAGCCAGAGCAGCTATCAGACAAACCCAGAAGCCGATGTTGTGGCCGTAGGACACCGTGATGCCCATAGCTTGAAGATCGGTGCTGGAGTAGCCACCACCGATGCTTGCTGTTGATATCGGGTCAACGAACAGCGATAAGAAGATGCAAATCAGGCCGACGCCGGATGCGATCAAAGTGAACATCGGTACCATGGCGTGCTCGAAGACCTTTAGCTCCTTCAGCGCGACCAGTGCGGCGGCGGCTAGTAGCAGCAGAACGCCGAACCAGCCAAAGAAACCGTTCCAGGCGTTGCCGTTGACGCTCTCGCTGTCCTGGATGCCCAAGAAATTGACGGACACAGTTGCCGTGTAATACGGCACCATGGAAAAGATGAGGGCCAGCAGGCCGCCACCAACCACAAGGTAAGCCATGGGGTTGATCTTGGCGAAATCGATGGCCGGTGCCTTTGGCGGCGCATAGCCGCCGAATTGCGGGGCACCGGGCGCTGGTGGCCACGGCTGTCCCGGCACGGGACCGGGCTCGGGCGCGGCACCGGGTTGGGGCGCCCACCCGGGCTGTGGCGCCCACTCGGGCTGTTGATTATCGGCCGGTGGCTGTCCAGGCCAGCCGGGGTTGGGTGTATCAGTCATCGCTGCTCCCATGCGGAGTCGGGGCCACCGGTGCGGCGGCTCACTGGCTACTACTGTATGCCAAAGTGGGCGCTTCCCAGGGATCAACGGTTGATGGTTATTGCGCCGGCAGTGTTGCCCGCTTGGCAGCTTTCTGGGCGGCCAAATAGAGCATGATCGCGCCAGCAGCACTGGCAATGGCGAAGATCAGGTTAAACCAGTAGCCAACGCCACGGCCGACGTGCACATCAATGCCAAAAACATTGGTGCTGTAAAGGCCACCAGGTGTCACGATCAGTGCAAGCAGCACGCAGAGAAAGCCGACTCCTGAGGCGATCAGCGTGATCAGCGGCACCGTTTCGTTGTCCCACACCTTCAGTGTCTTCACCACGATGACTGCTGCAGCTATGAGCAGCGCGATCGCGCCGAACCAGCCGAAGAAACCGTGCCAGGCTGTAACGGTACCTGAGGCCA
>Ga0123354_10005530_pt1 | contig 18416 bp, 4 predicted proteins | sample TergutLab28metaG_2_FD_97872 | JGI IMG/M metagenome (GOLD analysis project Ga0123354, IMG submission 97872) | Labiotermes labralis P4 segment gut microbial communities from Petit-Saut dam, French Guiana - Lab288 P4 | ecosystem: Host-associated > Arthropoda: Insects > Digestive system > Gut ...
AGAGGCTGTGTAATGCAATTTTGACCTCCTGATGATGAACACATGTGCTCGAAACATGTAGAGGCATGAAATAAAACTTATTGTGAAACAAATTTTGTGCATCAAGTTGGTTAAATACTATATAAATATACTGAGATGCACGGTCAGCAAAACGTCAAAACTTACTACAAGTGTCACATCACGTGTTCCTGCAGTACGTAACTGTCTACAGTAGTCTGGTGATCACAGGGAACCGCTGACATGATGATCCCTTACCGAAAATTTACCTCATGTTAATTTTTGTTTGTTTTTCTGATTGGTTCTTACTGCAACGAACAAAGCACACAAAAGTAGCTGAGCACACATATGCTTTATTGAACTGTTCTGCTACATGTTTCGGCTTGCGTGGCCATCTTCAGAACACTGCTCAAACGTTATTTCCCTGAAGACGACGGCGCACGTGGAAACGCGTGGCCCAACAGTGAAATAAAGCGTACTTATGATCGGAAACTGTTGTGTTCTTTGTGGGTTGTATTAATAACTAATACTGGCAACGCGTGATAAAAGGTGCATGTAAAATTGTTTGTGGTGTCAGCGGTGTAAAATTAATGTAATAAAATGGCAAATTTTATTGTTTTCATATTTCGGAACCCATTTCACTCAGTTGTTTGCCTGGCTTTATTCTGGTTGATTGATTCTTACAGAATTTTCTTGTGCTGCTGGAATTTCCGAGCTTTGAGCGTCGTGCCGAATGAGGTGTTAATTGCGAATGTTGAGTGATTAAAGATTTAGACGGAACCAAGCCTAATTTCAGGTAGTGGAAAATCGGTAGTAATGAAGGTGGCGATCAAATCCGAGACCTCATACATCTTAATTGCAGCCGCCTGAAGAAGGAAGTACAGCAGACTTTCGATTCAGCTATACAGTAGACAGAGTTCAAGCAACGAATGGTCTTCCAATTTATACTTATACAAAATGTATAGTTTTAGAAAGTGTACTTATATTCTGGGCACTATGTTCATTTTCCGGTTCGTTTGGACTACAGATGGTGAGATCTACCGTCTTCGCCCGTCGGTTTAAGTTTTAAGTCGTCATTTGTGTTCTTTCTGTGTGTGCAGCCATCATCCCGAGTTTGGATTGGTGATTTTGAACAGCGCATCTGAATCATTAACGTTTATGACATTGTTGTTCCTCGTTGATGACGTCAGTGATTAGCTTCCTGTATGGACATTAATTGAGCAATTACAGAAGCTTGAGATCAGTGATTCACAGTAAAAGGTCAAAGGCAAAGGTAACCCTATAAAAGGCCACGAAGACCCAGGGTAAGAGTAGATGAATAGCTGTACTCTTTCTTTAACGTCGGTACTAGATGGGGTTGGGTGGTTAACGCCACGCCCCGGCCGCTTTACCGCCGGTAAAGACCCGGTACTCATTGTTTAGGCTGGGTGGAACCCAGGTCCGGTCTAGACGGGTTCGGAAAATTTCCCCGTCCGGGATTCGATCCCCGGACCGTCCAGCTCGTAGCGAGTCGCTATACCGACTGCGCTATCTCGGCCAGCCGTGATTCATAGTACTGAAATGTAAAAGACTGCAAAAATGAAAGGTGTTTGTACAGGAACATTGAATATAAACAGTGCTTTTCATTCTGGGCTTTGGTTCTCGAAATAGAATGGTTCACTTGGGTCGTAAATATACGTATATACGTGGTAATGATGAGGCAGCCCCTTGAAAGTCGGTCACCTTGAACACGGAGAGGTATATGGGAGAAGAGCATTAAGATAGATCATGTTAACAGGCGGATATAAAAATATCTGCCTAGGAAAATACGTTGGCAGGTGCGCAGAATTGGCTTAGGATCTTGTGCAATGACACACTTCGTTATTAATGGCGTTAAACGTATGGGCTGTGCTGTCAGAGAGTTTGTTGCGTTGGGCTTCCAAATATGTTTATGCTACTACTGGATGTATAGACTTCAGTAACATAAAATTCGCCTAAAAGTTTTCAAAATAATGTGTGGACAATCAGGTGTGCGAAAGGCAGCTAGTGAGAACAAACGGAATTTTTTGTATACATGTACATATGATGTTGTACATACTCGTATGTGATGTTGTACATATGATGTACTTCCGTGCCAACAGCGAATACACACAGATTTCACTACCAACCTGTTGCACGATATTTATATTTATTATGTATATTGTGTATAATATATATTATATAGTATATATTTTATATAAGTGGGCCGGGTAGCTCAGTCGGTATAGCGACTGACTACGGGTTGGACGATCCAGGATCTAATCCCGGTGGGGATGAGATTTTCTGCCAGTCCAGACCGGCCCTGGAGCCCACCCAGCCTCCTGTAAAATAGGTACCGGGTCTTTCCCGTGGGTAAAGTGCGGCCGGGGCGTGCTGCTGACCACTCACCTCATTCTAGTGCCGCGGTCTTGGAAGAGTAGAGCTATACCTCTACCCACCATTCTGGGCCACACCGGGCCTGTAACGGGAACACTTTATATAGTGTGTAATATGTACAAAGAATAACTGTACACACATTGTGCAACTAGTTGATGGTTAAATTTGTGTATAAATAAAATTCTTGTAATATTCAGACCAGCGTGCATGAAGTCGCAGAATTAGCCTTCATCTTCACCACCACCACCACCGCCGCCGCCGCCCCCATCACCACCACAGCCACCATTCCTACCGCCGGCTGTTAGAATTCAAGTTGCTACCCTCTGGTCGCTATTATGTCTCCGAAGAAGAATTTCTTTAAATATTTGTAATTACGGAAGAAGAGAATTCAGTAACCGTGGAAACTGAGAGACTAAATTTACCATCTCGTGAGTGTTACGCAGGACCAGATGTCTGACTCACATGGCCGTAATGTTTTCACTGAAAGAATTAAAGGAACGCTTTTTAACTCCCTCGCTGAACCCTTAAAAACGTGAAATTCCTTTGCGTCACAAAGTGGCACCGTCCGTCTCTGTTTTCTTCTCCGCCAATTAAATTCGTTTCATTTATGATGCCTATTTTTAGTTGTTTTATTTTGGACGTGTGCAGTAGACACGTGACTTACAACTGTCCACGGTGTAGCACACGGTGTCCATCAGTTGTGTCTGTACGAACGTTATATTTCAGTGGCTAGCACTCATCGTATTCGGAAATTTCTGAGTTTCGCTCTGACTGGTTTTTTCTTTTATTTTACTCCGTTGTGAGGCAGTGTCTGTCATACGGCACGGTTGCTTATTTTAGTATCCGCCCTACTTCATGAAACGAGGGTTCTAAACAATTTTTGACTTGTGTATCGGTAACAAAAGCGGGATTTGTGGGTGTGTCAAGAACTGTCTTGTTGTAGTTTAGTCCTACAGTACAACTGACGGTCTACTAATCAAATTATTAGTTCTACAAATATAAATATTTTATTTATTGCAGGCCTTCTGCATTGTGTATAGATTAATGTTTTATGTAATACACAGGCATTACTTTATCTGGCCAATATCGTTCGTAACTCTGTGGCGGCCCGTTTATCACATAAAACCTAGCTCACTCAGCTTCTCACCCATACGCGTGTTGGAACAGAGGGGGGAAGCGACAATCGATATTAGCCAGATAAAATAATGACCTTGTTTTAAAATGTAAGAGACGTAATTACTGAAGCTGATAATTCACAATTAAAAATTATTGACGGCGGGTTTTGTCCAAATAAGATGTCAAATATATTCGTCTTCCAATGTGGCGAGGTTTGTAACGTGACTGCCTCACCGTTTATGATGGATGTGTAAAAGGAAAGGCACAATTTCAACTCGAAAATTTTTATTTTGAAGTTGTTTCTATTTTTTTCCCACTAGTTTGCAGATTCGCCCAGAAGAGGGTATTTCCGTACCTAAGATCCTGTTTCTTTTACACTGTACCTGCTTCCATAATGTTACGTTCCACCTGTTCTGATTTTTCAAAATCTTCATCTTCTTCATAGCCAAAATTCCATGTACTGTCTGGTTTAAAATAACCTACTGTGCTGTAAATCCTTCTAATTCATAGTAGGTTAAATCTAACGATATAAGTTTGCTAAAATTCGACACATATAAGATCTCTCTCAGCTTCTGCCATTTTGCGTCCTATAAAATTCTTACCCGCAGCCTGCAAATGACCCCTTCCACAAGAAGTAATTTCCGTGTTTAAGTTGTAACTGTGTGGGCCAGAATTATATAATTAGTCTCTTAGTGCTATCTGGGCATTAGTTAGCCTGTTCTGCGCGTTACACTGTATTGTTTAATGCAACATGAGCGAGGCTAATGTGACAATAGCTCCTCTGCGCTGTAGTATACCTGTTATTGGCTTATAAAGTGTGACAGGTGCTGTAGCAGTGGAAGCCTACGCCAGTTAACTCACGGTGAATTATGCCGCAGAGGAAAGAAGAACAGAACGACGCGTGTGGTTCCAGCTGGCGCCTTTCCTTTTCTTCAGTAGGTACAACTGGATGTATAAAATGTTTCTTCACTATTTCATTCTCCGTAGTAGATGTGTTTCTATACTGTTTAATCCTTCACACTGTACTGTTTGAGCATTTGCTAGGTAGAAACAGCTGGCAGAGCCGTTAGCTGCTTTTGTGGAAACTACACGGCGTAGGATCGCCATATTCAGAAAGGTAACAAATCAACAGCGCATTTAGCTATCTTCTAACGCGTTACTGAAGGGGAATTGTAGAGGGAAGGATAGAAATGACGGGAAGATGAGGAAGGAGACGTAAGGAGCTACTGCATGACCTTATGAAACGAGAGGGCACTGGAAATTGACAGAGGAAGCACTAGATCCCACTGTGTGGACAACTCGAAGAGGCTGCGGACCTGTCTTAAGACAGACTGTGGAATAAAGATCTAGCTTAGAGCGTTTCATATCACCACACCGCGATCCGGGAAGATGCTTGTTAATATTATCCTACTGTGTTTATATATTAGGTTTGCTAAGTGATCTTTGCCGAACCCAGTGGCCGCGCGGTCTAAAGCGTGGGTCTGCGGCCTCTCGCTGGCTGGGGATTGTGGGTTCGAATACCACCGAGGGCCTGGATGTCTGTGTTTTGTGAGTGTTGTGTATTGTCAGGTACAAGTCTCTGCATTGGGCTGATCACCCGTCCAGAGTAGTCCGACCGAATGCGATGTGACTGTGATCGTGAAGCCTCGATAGTGAGGAGACCCTGGCTCACTGGGGGCTGTTGCGCCCCAAGAAAAAAAAATCTATACTTCTTTAAGGTTTCCAAACAAAATTTAGTAGCACTATGAATTTGTATTATGCATGCAAGCTTTATGTCTGGCCCATCTGATTGCCCTGGTTCGATCCCAGGTTTTTATCCCAGTATTTCCGTTTTTACCTCTCAGTATCATTCGAACAAAGGAGTGCTTTGTGCTCATTTGTTTATAAGTCTGATTTAGAACAACAAATAAACACCATTTGCCCCATACAATAACCAAGGTTTCTTATCTCCTTCGTACGGTGTGTGAGTATTAACAACTACTGGACTAGCTGTGACGATATCGCGCAGGTCCTAGAGGGACGTCTTGCGTCATTTCCTCCGGTGTTTTTGTCGCCTTTGTCAACACGCTGTCAGTAGATACGTAACTTTGTCTCACGGCGGAGGAACAGGTAGAACACAAACGTTTTAATTACCGTTTCGTGTTGCAACGTCTGTCAAAGTTGGTATCACTGACAAGGTGCCACCCAATTTTATCACACCGCACTGCAGCGGCTGAATGCTAGAAGTCCGATCATTTGCGTACAGCACACACACACACACACACAAGACACACACACACACCGTACACACACACAACACACACCACACGCACGCACACACCACCCACACACCACACACACACTGCACACACCACACACACACACACCACACGCACACACACCGCACACACATCACAAAACACACAACACACGCACGCACACATCACACACACACCGCACACACACACACCACACGCACGCACACACACACACACCACACGCACACACACACACACACATAAGGAATGGACTGTGCCTGAAGTAACTGTTACTGGCGTGTGAGTGAATATGAGATCACACCGTTAGAGCATTTTTACATCCCAAGAATAATTATTTTATACCAAGAGAGGGATAGAGGGAGAGGAGAGAGAGAGAGAGAGAGATGGGTTATCCTGTGTGCGATGCAAAGACAGCACGAATTCTGATACTTCTGCAATCTAAGTTACGCGTTTAATGAATGAGAAAATTAATTCTTTGTATGTACGGGAGTACATCGAATGTGTCAAAAACATAATCTTGCAAATGTTGTATCCTAGACAGGCTTGATAGACTAAATTTGATACTGAAGAATTGCCTTGGTCTGTTTACCAGGAGTGCCACGTCATTAATCTCGTGAACTGTCTAACATTCTTCAGAGCTTGAACTGCTGACGCAATGTAATGAGCAGAATATGGGATCTTCTGATGGACATGTTTTGCAATAACCTTACACTTAGGTTTTATTATATCTTAATAAATTTCTTAACGGAAGTCTTGAGAGCGTCTGCATATTGCCAGATGTCCTTCACAGCGTAAACTGAGAGTGTCTGTACGTGTACACACTCTGTATCATTCTACATCTTAGTGGGATGGATACTCTGTGCCAGCAACAGAACGGCAGACTCGCAATTCGAAAAAGAACAACGAAGTGTAACAGAGGAAGACACTGCAAGATTACAGCACTGCCACATCGCCAGATTCTTTGATCTTTGTGTTTGTACAGTTAGAATAATTAGGTTTGTCTTAAGTCGAATGCAGCATCACTTCTTTTAAAATTGTATTGTGCAGTAGAGGAGCTGCGAAGAGTAGGTGCGTTTCGTACGGTCGTGATGGCATTAATGGTCGGATTCAAAGAAGCGAGTCAGCGAATGCATGAGTTTCAACAGAGAGAGGAGAATATTGTGCTGTTCTTCTTGCGGCTTTGAAGTAATTTGCGATACATTCGTGTCTGTTACACATATTATACACACAGAACTGCACAATCAGGAGCTTTGCGAAGTTTAGTCACTCGTCGTGAAATGTGTTTATCTTGTTACTGAGTTTATCAAATGAAGCAGAAAAAGTGGAAGGGCATTTAGCACGCATGGAAGATATGTGTGGACAGTTTTATTCGAGAACATGGAGGGAATACACTGCTAGGAACACCAAACTTCGGAAGTGAGGATAACATTCAGATGGATAATATTAGATAAGACATCCCGACTTACGCAACTTTAAAATTACGTAATTTCAGGCTTACTGAATTTTAAAAACCTACAAAAAATTAAAAAGAATTGAAACGCGCGCCGAATTTTTTCGTATGAGAAAGCGCGATGGACAAAGTTGGACGGAGCATACTGCCGGGCGGTAACACAAGCGGCGAGGTAGTCATGCTGCGACCAATCGGTTTACAGTGTGCTGGAGCTTAGTTTTAAAGTGGAGTCCCTTGTGTATACATATACAGTTGATTGTACATGTGTACTGCGGTCCGAGTGGCGCAAAATTAGACTTGCGCCACTCGGACCTTCCAGAACGCAACTACTGCGAAAGTCGGCAAGTATCTGTAGTATACTCACTGGATTTATGTGCCTCAGAGCAGGATCCAGAAGGGGGCTGTGCTGAACACGGAGAAATATTGTCCAGCTGAACAACTGTCAGTTTCTGAATAACGGATCTAAGTTAGACCTATACCACAGGTGTACTGAGGGCGTTAGAGACATGGTGCTGAGGAAAACATGTCATACGAGAGACGAATTCGGTCTAACGCAGGATTACACAGAACTGCAAAATAGGGAGCGTTCTGTTATTACCCGAAATGGACAGGCTTATTTCACGCGTGAAGGACATAAATACAGTATATAGCTACTATGCCTCCTGCTGGGGTCTTGCTGTATTAGACTTACCTTAAATGAAGACCACTTTCAAAATCTAGGTTTGGGCGGGAGAACAACCTTAACACTGACACTAAATAAACAGGATGTGAATGTGCAAACAAGAAAAACGTGTTTCAGGGATAAGCGATTGGTTATGTAATGTCGTTGTGAATCTGTATGTGCCACGTCAGCAGCCAATGTCCTTACAAGTTCAATAATAATTTTCTTAGGGAAGATAATGTGGAATATATTTATACCACAAACACAGACAGTGGACTGTATACCGTGGTTGCATAACTTTGCTCCGAGAATCTACCAGTTCACAAATCTGGACCAAGACTTCTGTATAGTGGGGCACCAATAGATCGACTAGAACTTGTAGAGTCCCGCGCTGAACAACGTGCCTTCATCTGATGATTTGGTTGAAACACGGAACTTTTGTCATTGGTTATCAGCGTGGTAAGAGTGCATAGTTTCCATTTGACACGGCAGTAATAGGCACCACTACTGTGTGAGAAAGCACTAACTGCCTTCAGCTGCACCGCGTCGTCGAACACTAAAGCAACAAACAACGAATAAGGTAAAGGTAAAGTTCGCTCTAGAACAGGTCAGGAAGGCTCGGGGGTGGGGGTGGGGGGTAGTAGAGGTACAGCTCTACTCTTTCCTTAACCTCGGCGCTAGCTGGGGGTGGTTGGTGGCCAGAATTGCGAAAAGTGACCATTAGCTTCGACGTGTCTGGCGTCATCCATCCGTCCGCCTTTGCGCATGGAACAACTCGGCTTCCACTAGACGGACTGTCTTGTAGTCTGACATTTGAGAGTTTTTTTAAAATCTGTCTAGAGATTTCAGGTTTCATTGAAATAGGACAAGAATAACGGGTACTTTACATGTATTTTTATCATATCTCGCTCAATATTTCTTAGAATGAGCATTATTTCAGACAAAATTTATATAGAAAATCAAAACACACATTTCATGTTCAATTACTATTATTCGAAAATCGTGCCTTTTATGAGATAATGTGGAAAAATATGGTAGAGCCGGACAGGCCACATGTGACAATATAATACGGCGTATGTGCTTCGTATGCTGGGTAACTAAGGCTACAGACACACACTCAGAATATGTACTACTATTTCTTTCGCACGGTTTAAACGATTACGTGAATTAGTGTCAGTATTACGCTATACGTTCATTGGCCGTCTTGTTGACCGTTTCGTGTCCTGGAGGTTTATGTGGAGGAGTTACGAATGTAGGTGAGGTTCGAAACAGGTGCTTCTCGACTACGAAGCAAGGGTACTCCAGTCTGTTGTGGCGATATCAGCTATGCAGAACTGTCGTAACTCTTTAGTCGTGTCTGTGCTGGACGCCTGTCTGCGCCCCCATTCGTTGTCTAGCGTCCCGTGATTGATGCTGCGACTCGAACTCGGTTCGCCTATCGATTAATCTTCTTCTGTCGGTACAATCCAGCGCATCGAAATTGCCACCAGCTGTAAGACTGTTCTACATTGGTATTCTTTGTCTGTAGCTAGCGCTTATTTGCTTTTGTTGGTGAGATGGGCGGTCACAAACCGATGCTGGAAATATCTTTTCTTACAAAAGAGTAATGAAAACCGTGAAAACCCTGAATTAGGTTAGCCTGTTTGCGGGTCGAGAATTGAACTGGGCACTTTGCGGGTATGACTGCTTTGTTAACAAGAATCTGTCTTGTGTTGAGAACTGCTGACTGAATTGTGGAGTTCAGCATTTACACGCCTTGTATTGTAGTAGTAGTAGTAGTTATTGTTATTGTTGTTATAAAAGAGTGGAATTTCTTCTGCCCGTAATCAAGCGCCACACCACAAAGACCTGTGGAGTCCGGGCACTTAACGCCAGACGCATGAACATCCGTTATCCCGCCCTTTGAGTTACCGGCAGGGCACACTGCTGCTGGTGCTGCCACCACCATCGCGATGGTAATGATTGATATGACTAATGACTGTCTTATTGCCTGAGCACCAGCCCATACCAATGAACATATAACCTCAGTAGCCTACGTCTTACGGCGACCCTGTTGTTACCGGGTCAGAAATCTGTGGTTCATTGCGGCAAGGAAGTCACCAGGTTTGGTCTGTCAAGAGTTGTGTAACATTGCAGAATGTAAATGTCGCATCCTAACTTACACAGCAGCCACTTCAGATGAATACGAAACCACAAAAAGTAAAATTTTCCACCTTTTAATACCCACGATGAGCTTATTTGTGAGAAGTTGTAGATACAAAATTGGCCATGCTCTCCAAAATCGTTGAGGTTGGGGAGGTACGTGTATTAGACTTTTTTTTTTTTTTTTGGCTGTAATTCTGGACAGGAAGACCAACGCAGCTGCAGAAAACCCGTTGCTAGATGTTGCAGCTGTTGACTGACATACCGATTTCTGAGATCTGTCATTCTCACGACGGTGACTATTAAGAATGCTGTATTGTGGGATTTATGCCAGACTATACGGCGTCACATCTCGCAAGACAGTACTAAGGTTATAATAAAATGTGGTTGTGGGTTACGGGTTGCGGAATGACGTTCGTTCTGACCTACATATCGTTCCGAATCATGGTGTCGACATTTCGCAGTACTGTGTAAGTTCAGTGTATCAGTTCATTAGTTACAGGTTTCAATTGATGGCTCCATCCATACGGAGCGGCGCGTCAGTTGCTGGACGGAGTCCCTTGCATCAAGACTGCCCTTCATGTCCCTCGATGTTAATGAATCTGGACAAATTTCTTCTTTCCCACTTTTTTTTTAAATTTCTTCCATCCCTTCTTCCGTCTACTCTATTCCTTCATTGTTCCTTTGCCTTTCTTTGTCCTTTCTCCTCCTACTTCTGTCATTAACGGACATACGTTGGTACCTGGCAGGGCGTTCTTAAGAAATTACGCAGAATTTCCATGGCACAAAATAAAATTGTTTTGTTATTACATTAACTATGCTTTACACATTAATTAATGTTGCATGTTTCTTAGTCCTAATGCATACTTACTACAGATCAGACTTATTCCAACTTGTTGCACTGGTATGTATGAATATAAAAGCTACTGAACATGTTTCGGCTGATAGACGTTGGAATAACTTTTATATTGAAATTACCTCTGGTTTGTAACATGTGGCTAACTGCCATTGTCTGCTAAATTGGCTTATGTGCAGTAAATCCTTCAACTAATGGTCCTGAACGATACGTAAAAAAATGGCAATTCCATCGTCAAGAATAACCACGATAGGTGAGGGTTGTCCTAATGTCACAGCATTTATCGTATGTTATATGGAGCCACCGTCTTGCGTCTGCTGCAAAACTGATGTTTTGTGGGTTGTCCAATTTTTAGGAAATAGGGGCTATATATAACAGTGCCATAATTTGGAATAATTCTTATCCGTATATTGCCAATTGCACGGGATATGTATAACATTTAGTGTACTTATTATTTTCATTCAAGGCATTTTTCCTTTAGGAGAATACTTAGCGAGATATGCCTAGGTCAAAAATAGTGTTAAATACTAAACTTACTTACTTACTTACTTACTCCACGGTGCAAGTCCTTCTTAAGAAGCTAACTGGTTTGCAGCTAGTCAAGAAATTCCCCGCATTTCACGGAACCCGAAGGTTCATTACCGCACTCACAAGTCTCCGCCACCTGTCTCTATCCTGGGCCAGCACAATCCAGTCCATATCCCCACATCCCACCTTCTGGAGATCCATCCTAATATTATCCACCCATCTACGCCTAGGCCTCCCCAGTGGTCTCTTTCGCTCCGGTTTCCCCACCAAGACCCTATACACCCCCCTCTCCTCACCCATACGGGGAGGGGGGTGTATAGGGTCTTAGTTATTAATAATTACTCATTGAAATGTCCTTATAATTGAAGTATTATAATGTTAATGTGTATATTATTTCTCCAACAAGTTTGTGATTAACTACATTTTAGTTAGACCTGCAAGTAAAATCGTCCTTAGAGCAAAACAAATTACACCCATCCGAAGCGGTGCCGAGTTTCATCGGACTTGTTACCGTAGTTCTGTTGGTGTTATTTGCAGAGACAGACTGACGGACACCTTGAAACTGCTCCCGCAGTCGCATTTCGAAAGCCTGTTCAAAATGCGCCTAAAATGCAGCTGTATGCCATATCAGTTCATAACGGTTCCTGTTGCTCTGAAATGCAGCGAAGAGGCCTTGCCATCAAGCCGATGTCACAATCCGATTGTCCAATGTCCGTGTTTGTGCTGCCACCTCTATGTACAGTAGGCCCACCAGATGAAGACATTTTCTGTCACTTCGCAACACCGGACCACAGGCTTTGAGTCATTATTTCGGATCAAAACTGTCTGTAGTAGGCATTTTTATGAAAAATAGCTATTAAAACCTCTCTCATAGCAGCTGTTGGATTTGTGCAGATATGACTCTCAAGGAAAGGAACAAAGAACAACAGCAACTGTAGTCATGTGCTTGTCCTGTGCAGATTGATATGGACGGTGTCCACTGGTATTTATAGGTATACAGTAATCTGTCGTAATGCGGGTTACCAACCTCGGATTCCAAGTATCTTCTTGTTTCTATTATTTTGTACCTAGTTTTAACAACCATGATACTCGGTTTCGGATGTCTAACTAATTGACTAACCAACTCAATGGCGCAGATTCCTTCCTGCAAATGTAACTGTTCACCAGCTAGTCCAGAAATTCGCCGCCTTTTATGGAGCCCTGAGATTCATTACCACATTCGCAAACGTCCGCCACCTCTCCCTGTCCTGTGCTAGATGACTCCAATCCATGCCTCCCCATCCCACGTCTTGGAAACCCATTTTAATATTATCTTCCCATCTACGTCTATGTCTTCCAAGTGGCTTTTCCCTCACTTCTCCCCACCTATACCCTGTATGCACCTCTCCTGTCCCCCATACATGCCACTGGCCCCCGGTATCTAATTATTCTCGATTTGATAACCCGAATAATACTTGGTGAGGAGTATAAGACATGAAGCTCCTCATTATGCAGTCTTCTCCACTCCCCTGTTGCCTCATCCCTCTTAGGCCCAACTATCTTCCTCAGCACCCTGTTCTCGAACACTCTCGTCCTACGTTCCTCCCTGAATGTGAGAGACCAAATTTCATAGCCGTAGGTTTCAGCTTTCAGCATTTGGTATTTGTGTGTGCACATAAAGACCGGTCGCCGGGCCGTGACGGAGGCCGAATCACAGTTCACATGCCTGCTCTCTGTTTCTGTAATATTTCTCGCAGTATTACCTGCACTCACACATAGATCTCCCGACAAACATTTGGTTTGTCTCTCGTCTACTCTGCGCTCAAAAAATTGTTGACGGTTACTTGACCGTCTGTCTCTGTAAGATCTATTGACAGGGTAGTGATGTTGGTGATACTGCGGCTTGCAGAATTAGAGCTGTGCTGACACCCGACGCAGCACGGAATACTTATCTCAAGGGAATGTTTCCTGGGGAGCTTCGAGCCGGCGCCCGCGAACTGTTGTGCCACAGTGCATTACGCGGCAGATACATGCACAACCTTTAAATTAATCTAATTTATCCATTAATTTTAAGAAGAAACTTCTCTATTGCTGTTAACAAATCACAAGTACATGTACCCAATCAGTCACACGCAGCACCAGTTTCTATCAATGTATTCACTGCTACATGTTTCGACTATAATTGCGAGCCATCATCAGGCCTTTTATAATCGCCGATATAGGATTCCTATATCAACATTTATAAAAGGCCTGATGATGGCTCGCAATTAGAGTCGAAACATGTAGCCTTGAATAAACTGATAAAAACTGGTGTTCTGTATGACTGATTTGATGCATGTACCTCTAATGTATCCAGTTCAGTTATTGAAGTAGTATGGTGACGTAATTATTACACGCACATACACACTAGCCGATCAGCTGTGTCATGCGTCTGACAAAAAATGCTGGTTAGCAAAACGAATGCTGATTACCAAAGGACGAGGGTTGTCGGTGAATACTGTAAGGTAGAAGAGCTTGTCCCAAAGCCGTAAGAACAGACTGTGAGGCGTCGACGTCGCGACGCACGTACAGTATCCTGCGCCGTAGTTTTGCCGTATCTTGTATGGTGACAAACACAGGTTACGTCGACGTAAGAATTTCTGAATGAAACTTCTGTGGCTGTCTTTACTAACACCGAGAAGGGCGTTTTTGCGGGATGTAATGCACGGAAAATATTGGCCCCGGCCAACGTGACCTCATTGCGTGAGAAAAGCTTAAATTCTCGATAAAAACCAGGGTTGTGATCCCGTACCAGTTCTCCAAGACACGCATGCCCCTGTCCAGACTCCTGTTTGCAAGCACAGAACTTGATAATTTCCTGTAGTTTTACGTTCGAAATTGTGTAATTTCATTTAATTCCACTGACTGCAGAGAAGGGTTCCTTTAATCAAATTTCTAATTGCGTTTCCCTTAATGTTTGCATAACAGCATTAATCGTCGAAATGTCTAGTTTATGGTCTTGTTTCGGACACTCGGTCCGAGGCTCGAACTTTGGAATCAGGTCGGGTGCACTTGTAAGGCATACCGTACATTTGCAACTCCGATTCCTGTGCCATACACTGCGTTTTAGGGAATTGCTGTGCTCTGAATAAATGCTGAGAATCTAAAGGTTTTGGATGAAGCGATCTTGTCATACTTCTGTATATTCACCCGGAGGAACTGACGAAGACTTCGGTTATCCATGACACCCATTACCCTGTCAGGATTCGAAACCGGCACCTCCCCGATGTCAGTCTAAATCGTTAATACCCTAATCGATCCGAGAGATCTCCTTCATGCCACAGTTTTCGTAAAAGGGGAAAATGTACTTCATTACTCTTTCGGCTAACAATACCAGCGAGTCCATTGTGGTCTGAATATTGCAGAAGGGGTGGGAAAAGAGGTACCTGCCATATAGCATACTTTCTGCGTATTCATTCAGGACTGTCTACAGTTGATTGGCTTTCCGTTTTTCTCCGTTAGTTTCATTGGCGACTGAATTTAATTCTCACTCGCCTGAACACTCATCCAATTTGAAGCTCCTCACTTGTCCATCCTGACGTCATGGCAGAAAAGGAACGAACTGAAAACAGCAACCCATTTGCGTACGTGCAAGCTGCAGCTGACCTCACGGTGACGGATAGGTTGACAGTTTCTTGAATTATTTAATCACACTGTTCTATCTTCAGATGTGGGCCGGGTAGCGTAGTCGGTATAGCGACTGGCTACGGGCTGGACGGACCGGGGATCGAATCGCGGCGGAGGTGAGAATTTCCGCACGTGTCCAGACCGGCCCTTGGGCCCACCCAGCCTCCTGCACAATGGGTACCGGGTCTTTCCCGGGGGTAAAGAGCGGCCGGGACGTGACGCTGATCCCTCACCCCCTTCTAGTGCCGTGGACAAGAAAGAGTAGAGCTATACCTCTACGCCCCCTATAGGCCATACGGCCTGTACAGAGCCTCAGTGCCTGTACAAGGGTGCACTTTACCTTTTTACCCTTTCTGTCGTCAGAGATTTTGTAGCCTTGACTGGATTGTGTAAGTTACCCTTAAATACGGGGAAGAGATGTTTGTGCTGAATTGGTTGGTTACTATTCTTGAAAAGTGGAAACGTTAAAAGATAGGAGGTGGGAGGGTAAGTTGAAGAATAGAGTGAGATAATTAGATTGGGGTAAAAACAGTGGTGGCCGTATGTGAGAAAACTGTCTTTTCTGGGCGTCTCAGAACCAGTGTTTTAGAAAATTTTTGGCTGTGGGAAGACATGACGACCAAGTCGCACATGTCATAGTTCACAGCATTACTTGTATATTTGCTTTGTATTCGTAGCCGTTCCGCTGTGAATCTGAGGATTTATTATAGGGTCAACCATACAACACACTGGCTGCGATTCAAATTAGGCCTATTTCTGTTTGCAGTATTGATTTTGGTAATAATCAGTAGAGAAGACTTGGGAAAATAATCTGCCAATAGAAAACTTACTGAATATGTTCATTTAATAAAATATATTCAATTTAAACTGAAACGCTTTTTTGATTGGCCCTCTAGTTTCTCGTCTCCTAAACGTCGTGGTCACCCCTGCATTACCTTGCGAAATCAGTGTTTAACCCCTTGTTTTGTCTAGTAATATTACTTGGTCCTCTTTTGAGAAAGAACACATGATATTAAGTTCCGCTGGTTTATATAATAAACACCACTTCTTACCATCGACATTACGGAGACTTATCTTTATAATTAATCTGCGGTGTGTTTTCTTGAAAGACAGGAACCGAAATTTTAAAAGCTGTGTAGCTAGAATTCTAGCTTAATTTGAGAGTACATACATTTCCATCACACTGAATGTCTCTGAAGTTCCGTATAGACCTAAGATGCTTTAAAATTTCATGAAGTTAATCAGCACCGACTTCGGCTGTATGTCTTATCTAGTAAATAAACGTCTACTGACAGTCTGCTTTGGGGCGACACGTCGCGAATGATTTCAATAGCCAATAAACTTTCAGATTGCTGGAGCGTGGATGACATTAGTTTATTGTAGTATCGTCTCACAGCACCACGAGAGTTGACCCTTAAACGAACACAATAAACAGCAGTTTTAGCTGCTTTTCTCCGTGAAGCCAAGTCTTTACGGTTAGTGCACAGTGAAAAGATACTCCGATGATTACTTTTACATGAATTCGTGTTTACGGTAGCAAGTGAGGTTTCTGTCGAGCAGTTTCTATCCGGAAGAAGCAAACTACGCAGCCTTAGTGACGCCGTTAAAAATTAATCTGCGTAAACATCTTTAAACACGTTGCCCCATTTACGATAGAATTAAAAGCTTTGCCACGGTTTCAGTAGCAGTAATGCCTAAACAGCTAAGGCGTTATGTTCGTCATTTATTAAACTGTAACCTAACCTGCACTCATATACTTTCACGAGTTAATTTTCCTTTTCTCAACCTGTCCATAAAGGGCAGACATTTCTACCTGTGTTTTATCTGTAGCAAGTGACCCCAAGAGGGTACGTGAAATGTGATACTACAGAGCTGAGACGGTACTGTTTGTTCCCAGTAATGACCTGCCAAATCGGCCCTAACTCCGTGACTACGATGGAAAGAGTAACCTAACTAATGGCTGTTATATACAGTATGGTGAGATAAAACGCAAAGTGTTTATAGCAGAGTCTAGTGAAGTGGCCGGTATGATTCTTATGTCGTACATTAAATATTCAATCTGCTTCAAACATAAAGATTATATGCAAGTATCGCCTTGTTTACGCCCTTCAGATTTCAGTGCTTCATCAAATAGATATACCACCTGTTTCCTTTGTTAGTTGTTATGAACCTTCGGAGATTGAACGAGGTAGAAGTAATTCATGTGCACAGTGAGACGCTCTCTAAGCGTATAGCGGGTCGAAATAACCGTGGGACTGGAACATGCTGGATATGCAGTTCATGGAAAAGGAGCCGTGATTCGAGCTGAAAACGTCTTCGGTACTGATATACACACACACACATACATACACGTTAACACACATACAAACGCATACACATACACTGAGATTGCATGGTTCAGTCGGTAAAGTAACTGCCAACTACCGTCGTGACCGGGATACGATTCTCGTGTTCAGATATTTTCTTTTAGGACTTCAGGCTATCCCAGCGGTGAGAATTCGTATTTTGTCTTTAAGGTTGTGACATCGAGTTCCACTCCGTCACATGGCTGCTACTAAGGTTTCGGAGCCACGTTTCGCTTCCATGTTTGGGTTTGGATGGAGGCAGTTTGTTAGTCCGAAGCTGCCACACTACACAACGTGACGTGACACAGACGACAGCACTGTGCACCATTCGTCTCTTCTGCACAACTTCCCAGTTGTCTCTAGGATATCCAACGTTTATTAGGCGTTTTTACGAAGTAAAGGAAGACTGCTTTATGTAGAGACAACATCGGTCCCTCCGTCTGTGACCTTAGCGACTAAACCGTCTGACGGAATTAAAGGAAATTTAGTATAGGAGTTCTTTTCTATTGGATTGGAGAAAATAAAATTTTGCCTTATTTTATACATTTTACGACCGACTGGATAATATTCGGTAAAGGAGAAATCCACGATGCTGTAAGTTTTGTTACAATCGGTACAGTAAAAGCCAAACTTAAAGTCGTGAAGGCAGTTTTGCGCATATTTTCTACCATTTCATTGTATTTGGTTGAAATTCGGTGATGGGGAAGTCCACGACACTGTATTATTTCTGACTTTCGCAAAAATTGGAACAATGAAAGCAATGCTTTATTTAACGGCATAAATGAATTTCTAGCCGTACTTCCCACAGGGTGTGGACCGGGTAGCTCAGTCGGTGTAGCGACTGACTACGGGCTGGACGGTCCGGGATCGAATTCCGGTGGGAACGTGATTTTCCGCCCGTCCAGACCGGTCCTGGGGCCCACCCAGCCTTCTGTACAATAGGTACCGGGTCTTTTCCGGGGGTAAAGTGCGGCCGGAGCGTGCTGCTGACCACTCACACCCTTCTAGTGCCGCGGTCATGGAA
>Ga0123354_10005531_pt1 | contig 18416 bp, 21 predicted proteins | sample TergutLab28metaG_2_FD_97872 | JGI IMG/M metagenome (GOLD analysis project Ga0123354, IMG submission 97872) | Labiotermes labralis P4 segment gut microbial communities from Petit-Saut dam, French Guiana - Lab288 P4 | ecosystem: Host-associated > Arthropoda: Insects > Digestive system > Gut ...
AGCTTGAGCCGTGGCTTGAACATATGCATGGGCTTGGAGCAAACGCCCTGCTGCTTGGCCCGGTGTTTCAATCGGAAACACATGGCTACGACACCACAAACTACTTCATGGTGGACAGCCGGCTGGGGACGGACGCCGATCTCGCATGGCTGGTGGAGCGCGCGCACGGCCTGGGCATCCGGGTCGTGCTGGACGGCGTGTTCAACCACGTGGGCCGCTCCTTTTTCGCGTTTAAGGATGTTCAGGAAAAAAGAGAGGCGTCACGGTTCAAGGACTGGTTTTTTTGCTCTTTTGACGCGCGCGGTCCCCTGGGAGATTTTTTTTCGTACGAACCGTGGCGCGGCCATTACGAATTGGTCAAGCTGAATACAAGTCACTGCGAGGTCCGGGGGCATTTGTTCCACGCGCTTTCAGAATGGATTGCCAAATACGGGATCGACGGAGTCCGCCTGGATTCGGCGGACTGTCTTGATTTTGCGTTTCAGAAAGACCTGGCGCGGTATTGCAAGGCTCAAAAAGCGGATTTTTATTGTCTGGGCGAGGTCATCCACGGCGACTACAGCCGTTGGCTGGAACAAGGCGGGCTTGATGCGGTGACCAATTACATCCTCTACAAGGGACTCTGGTCCAGCCATAATGACGCGAACTACTTTGAGGCGGCACATACATGCAGGCGACAGTTCGAACAGGGGGCTTTGGAGGGAAGCCTGTACACCTTTGTGGACAACCACGACGTAACGCGAATAGCGGACAGGGTAAAAGACAAAGCCCACTTGTACCCATTGCATATTTTGCTGTTCACCCTGCCCGGCACGCCCTCGGTCTACTATGGCAGCGAGTATGGGCTTGGCGGCGTGAAAAAGAAGGGCGAGAGCGATTGGAATCTGCGGCCGTTTCTTACAGTGGATCAAATGCGGCAAAGCGCCAGAGAGCCGGAACTGTGCCGGGTCATCGCCAAACTTGCGGCAATATACGCGGACTGCGCCAGTCTGCGGCGCGGCAATTTTTCGACCCTGCATGTCGCGGCCCGGCAATATGCGTTTAGCCGGCCGTACGGGCAAGAAACAGCCGTCGTCTGCGTCAATGCGGCCAAGGCGCCTGCGAAACTTATACTGCCGGGCGTTCCCGACGGGCGGTATGTTGACGTTCTGAATGGCGAGTCCCTGACGGCGCAGAATGGCGTTTTGACAGTAACGGTTGACCCGTGCTGGGGGAAAATATTGATTTATGCCCCTCAAGAGTTTCGCGGGAATCACCGGTGATATTCACGAAGCAATAATATGGGCTTCCAAAGGGCGCAGCCCTTTGGTGGAGGAGTCCAGAGGAGGCAAAGCCTCCTCTGGCTGATCCGTCGCCGCGCAAGGTCACCATGTCACCAAAGGCAGGAATCTGGCTAAAATTTCCCGTGCGAAGTCCTGCCCGGCGGTTTCTTTCGATGCCGCCTGCCGCGCCTTCCAGTCCAAACTCCTCACCTGGTCGCAAAGAACGACGCCTGTGGTTTTACATCCGGCGGGAAGCGCCAATTCAAACGGATAGCCATTGCTTTGATTGGTGACAGGCGCAACGAGGCATAGCCCGGTGCGGCTGTTGTATGCTTTGGGCGAAAGAACAATCGCGGACCGATGCCCGGCTTGCTCATGCCCTGCCTGCGGGTCGAAGTTGAGCCAGATGACATCCCCGCAGTCGGGAACGTACGCCGCTACCATGCTTCCTTCCCTCGCGCCTTGCCCCAATCCGTTTCGCCGTGAAGGTTGTCCGGGGTCACGCCGGCAAGAAGCTCCTCAAGCGTGAACTTCTTGGGCGTGGCGGGAATTTTTACCCTGAAGCCGTCATTTTCCATCCGCAACTCCACGTCAAACCCGCGCCGAATGGCCAACTCGGCCACCAAGGCACGGGGAAGGCGAATCGCCAGGGAGTTGCCCCATTGGGATACTTTTGCTTGAGTTTGCATAGGTCCGTCCTTTGGATATCTGAAAGATATCCATGAAAAGTGCTGACGTCAATGGCTGGGCTTGACCCGTTGTAGCGCGACGCTTAAGGTTGCGTAAAACGACACCAACATTTGACAAAGATTTTTCCCGTAAAAATCGTCAGCCTCGCCGTCCCGCCTGTTGAACCTTGTCCGGCTCGCTGGTAGAGGTTTACAAACAGGGCGGCACGCAGGCTCAGCGCGATGAGAACCACCAAAAAGCCATGGCAATGCGTGACGCTCTATTTGCAGAACTGGCCCAAACGCCCAGTTTTGACGGTTGGGTATGCAAAGTCTCTGACGTGGTAAAGGGCAACTCTAAACAAAATGAGCTGGGGCTTGATGCGAACTGCGGTTTCTTTGCGCTTCACAACGCAAGGGGGTTTGGTCTGGCCGCGTCCGAGGATAACGCTCCTGCTATCCCCGCAGGGCACCCGCTGCACGATATCCTCATGAAGCTCAACAAAAACGACATGGTGAAGGTCTCCGGAGCGTTTCAGATTTCACAGGGTAAAATCCGCGAATCAAGCATGACAACATCCGGCGGGATGGTCTCGCCTGATTTTAATGTTGTCTTTAGCGCTGTGGAGCCCATAAAATAGCCTATCCGGGCTTCGGGTACGGTTGCACCCGCATTTTCAGCCGCTGCAACCAGCTGTAGCGTAGCGCGCGCCTTGGCACCGATTTGCGCGGCCTTTGGCACACGTCATGAGCCTGTCGGCAGCATGCCCCGTTGATGGTGTGGAGCATCGCCACAAAAGGGCAAGCGGGGTTGATGGCATGCCTCTTCAATGCGGCGGCAGGCGATGTCAAAATAGTCCGGGTTCGTCTCTATGCCGATGAACTTCCGACCAAGGCTAACCGCCGCCGCCCCGGTCGTGCCGCTACCCATGAAGGGGTCACACACCACATCCCAGCCAGAGCGAACAGAGAGAAGGTGTTTGATAAGCTCGACGGGTTTTTCCGTAATATGTTGTTTTTTTGCGCCAATAACAGGCATTGTGAAAAAGCCTGGCGCGCAAACACCTTCTCCATCCGGTGTGGCTGGGAGGGAGCCCGCGCTGGCGGTGACAATGTACTCGCATTGTGCGCGGAACCAGCCACGTTGTGGCCTACACCCTTCTGTTTTGTTCCACGGGATGATCCCTCTATAAATCCAACCACCGACTTGCACAGCGTCTATAACGCAAGGCAGATTGCGCCAATCAATAAAGCAAAATAGCACGCCTCCTGGGCGTGTATGCTGAAGACATTGCGACATCCAGTCGGAACACCACAAAGAGAATGATCGTTGATCGCGGTTGTCTCCATCGAACGCTTTATATTCCTTCACAACATTCGTCATTCGATACTTACTGACGGTGCTCAAATTGCGGTCGCTCCGCATAAATCCTCCAGTGCTGTATGGAGGATCGGCGACCACCAGATCAACTTGCGGTAGTGAGGGCAGCACCTCCCGGCAATCCCCGAGATAGAGCGTGGCGTCGCCGATAATCTCTTTCTTCATTGCGCGCCCCCCGCCTCTTCCTCCTTGGGCTGTGGCCTCAGCTCCGGCGGGAGCTGGTCGCCAGTCATCTCGTGCCAGTAACTCACCTCACAGTGGTTCAGATCGCCCAAAATCGCCGCGCTCCAGTCGATCAGTTTGCGCGGCCAGGCGCGCACGCCATCGTGCTCCCAGCGCCATGCGTGGGAGCTGAGCGTCTCGTCCTCCCAGGCAAACTCACGTAGCACAAAACACAGGGCCACATTGAGCAGCTGGTCCAGGGCGATGAGCAGTTGTTTGGTGTTGTGGCCTAGAAGCTTCAACATTACGCCGCCTCTTCTTCTGGCCACGCCAGCGCGGGCAATTCCGCCAGCACTTCTCCCAGGGTCATCATGGGGCGCTGGCCAGTCAGCACGGCGTTGAGAATCTGCGTGCCGGTGTCCCACGTCTCATCCATCACGTCGAGCATGTACCGCCCCTCGATGCGATAGTGCTCGATCTTGCTGGTCGAGCGCAAAGCACAGGACGCCGCGTCATCCCAGAGGCGGGTTTGCGCGAACGTGTCCAGGCGAGCCTGTATCGCGTCCGTAAACTGCTTCTGCATGGCGGCAAGCTGTTCCACCGGCGTCATCAGCTCGCCCAGGGGCAGCCCGTAAAACACCAGCGCAGCGCGCAGGCCAACCTCCGAGGCCTCGCCGGTCTCGTCGTTCGGGGACGGCGGAATCGCCTCCAGGCCGTGCTCTACAAGCCAGGCCGCCTGCGCATCCTCTTCCACGAACGCGGCGGCCTTCGTACCCCACACGCGGCCGTCCGCCAGCTGCCAGCACCAATCATTCGCGGTAAAATTAGGCATATTGCGCTCCTGTGCTCACCCCCCCGGCTAACGTGCCGGGGATGAAGTTAGCTCCGCCGCCCTGGACAGTTATAATGCCCAGCAAGGTCGCCGAATAACGGGTCCCCGTCACTGATCCGGTTATAATCGGGAGGGCGCTTTGCCGGACGAATGACCCGAGATAATTAACTGAGATAGTTGCCGAAATTACTGCCCCCGTGATTGCAAGGTTGGCCTCAAGACTTACATTACCTCCATTGACGAGGATACCCCACCCTGCCGAGGTAGCTGTTATTGTTATCGTATTGCCTGTTCCGCCCAGAGCGACAAACCCGCCTCCGACGACTAGGGGAGCACTATTAGCCCCTCCATAGCCGGGAGGCACCAACAAGGTGCAGCCATCCAGAGTTATCGTCCCTCCGGCAGCATAAATGCACGAGCAATAACCAGCCACCGTCGAGGTATACCCGACATTTATTTGCATATTTTTTATGACGTAAGAAACCGCGCTGCTGAGAGCAACCCCCCACGTCCCCACGTTGGCCGGATTTACAATCGTGGCAGCTCCCGCGCCTGACAGCACGATTGTCCCTGTCGTACGCACATATTGCGGCAGGGAGACAGATTCCGCATACGTGCCCGCCGCGACCTGGATGGTGACGTTGTATGGGCCGAGAAAGAGATTTTGCGCCACGTAATTGCACGCAGCCTGAATGGTCTTGAACGGGAACTGTAATGATCCGTCGGCCGTGGCGTTGTTGCCCGTGGCGGCGTTGACGTTAATGGTGAGGCTCGCCGTCAGTCTTTTCAATAGCCAGAATTTCTCCGGCTGCGGGATAAGCAGTCCAAGGGCCTGATAAAGTTGGGTCAGATCGTTTCTGTCCGGTATGAGCCCCGCCCGCTCAATGACGTTCACGATTTCCCGCTGTGGATGTTCCACGGCCTCAAACGGAACGGCGCTGCCTTCAATGCCCAAAGCCGGGTTGCCGTCAACGTATCCGGCATTTTCGTCGGTTATGCCGTAGGGCTGCCTGTATTTCATGCGTCCATCTCCTCGTAGTTCACTACCGGCAACGTGTGCGCGTAGGCGCTCTTGCGGATTTTACATTCAAGGTCCGTAGCCCTGGTGATCTTGCACAGCCGCTCCGGAGGGGAGCTTCTCCCACACCGGAAGCGGGTAAGGCGCGGTTCAAGGGGCGTCACCGTCCACACAAAGCGCACGTCATGCCCGCCGTTCAGCACGTCGCCGGACGCGCCGCACCGGCTTATGCCGCACACGAAAGGCCTGTGTTCTGTGATCTTGACGTTATAGCCCAGGGCTTGCGCCAGCCTATAGAAGCGGTTCACGCTTTGATCGCCCTTGGACGTGTACTTTTCCACCACGACGTCCCGGCGCTCTTGCAGCGTGGTTGCCGTGTCGCGCGTGCATTCGTCAGGCAAACCCAGGTTTTCTTCCCAGTCCGCCAGCGTTTCATACGCCGTGCTGGGGTCCGCTTCTTCAATCACGGCCAGCGCCCGGTTGTGTACACGCGCCCACACCACGGCCAGCCCGGCGAGAATGCGGTTCACAATGCCGTCCGGCTCCCGGTCCCAGGCGTAGCCCGTGGGCAAGAGGCTTTGGCTTTGGGCGCAGTAGTCTTTATCCGTGGCTTTCATCCTGCTCACCCGCCCAAGTCCTGTGCGTCCACAAAATGCACATCGCCCAAAAGCGGCAGTTCGTGTTTTTCCGAGTAAACATTGCCCAGGGGCGAGATCAGCACGTGGTCATATTCCCCATGAGCCGTGGAAATGGCCTCGCGGATGTGGCTTACCAACACCACGCGGCCCGGCTCGCCCTCGCGCCGGAAGAGGTCTTGCAGTTCGGCGCGCACGGCGGCCTTGACGGCCTCGGTTGCCGGGTCAAGACCTTCAATCACCACATCCACCAGCTTTGCCGTAGGGGCGGCCACGTACACGTCCGCAGTGATGGGCTTTTGATCCGGGTCCGTGAGGTGTTCCTGCACACGGGCAACCATTGTGGCGTCCGGTATGGGGCTTTCGGCTTCATCCGTGACAAACAGCACGCCCACGGTGCCTAACCCCATCCAACGGTTATACGGCCAGGCCCGCGTCACGCCCGGCACTTCCAGCGCCCAGGCTACCCAATCCGAGGCCGCGCCCGCTTGGGGCGGCTGTTGCCAACGGGTAATCAGGCGGCCCCGCATGGCCTCCACGCCTTCAATATCCACGCCCCCGGATATGCCGCCATCGGCCACGTGGCCGGTAAACTCAAAGTTTTCCACCGGCTGCACCAGTTGCAGCGTGGTGCCGGGCGCGGCGTTGCCGTCCTTTCCGGCCTTTACCGCCCGCACGGGCACAATGGCGCTGCCGTTCTTCGCCACGGCTTCCGCCGTGCTCTCGTACTGTACGCCGTCGCCGCGCTGCATCAGGGTTTGCGGGGGCATTGCCGCGTCAGCCACACCGGGGAAGAGAGCTTGGCCCGTGGCCGCGTCAGCCGGTTTGCGAAAAATGCGCCAGGGCCGGGCCAGGCGGGGCAGGTAATCCTCATCGGCGCTCATGGGCAGTATTTGCCGGGAAATGTAGAATATGAAGGCGTCCAGGCCGTAGACCACGCCGCCCACAACGCGGGAAATGACGGAGAGCAGCGCCCGGCGCAAGCGGGTGTCCGCGCCGGGCATACGGCTGGCCAACCCGGCTTCCACTTCGGCCACGGTTTGGGGCAGGGTTTGGCGTTCAAACGGCATAGTAAACAGCTCCGCCTTTTTCGATGTTCAAGCCGAAGTAATACCGCTCCGCACTGCCGTCCGGCCTGGTGCAGACTATACCCAAGGCCAGCACGCCGGTTGCCGGTTCCATCCACGCCGCTTCAACGTCGACGGCCTTGGCCACGCCGTCTTCCAGCATCCAGGCGAAGGCTTCCCGCGCATACTGTAGCGCGCGCAAGCGGGTTACTTCCGTTTGCTTGCAGCGCAAAAGTAGCCAGAAGTGGCTCCCTATCTTGTCGCCGGGCTTGTTCGTCAGGCAATCGCCCCACCAGCCGCGCCGCCAGTCTTCGGTTGCGGGCAGCTCATCGTCCGGCCCAGCCAGCTTGTCGGTAAACAAGCTGATTAAAACGGCGGTGGCCAGGGTATCGTCCGTCAGCAACAGGCCGCGCTTCAGAGCGGCGTCTATCGTCAGGCTGTCAGCCTTGTAGAGCAGGGCCATATCCATAATCAGCCCCCAACCGGCTTTTGGGTGGTGCCGCCGCCCGGCATGACGCCCTCGTGCACGTGCTTATTGAGAGAGACGGCCCCGGCGTTTGAGGTGACGTCCGTATCGGACTTGATTGCCTGGGTGGTATGCAGGCCGCCGGTAACCACGGCTTCCACCTCCCCGCCGTTGCGGTTGGTGAAACCCAGGGCGTCCGAGTGTATGCCGGTTGTGTTCGCGTTCACGGTGAAGGCCTTGGTTTTTACCGTGTAGTCTTCTTCGGCGTTAATCAGCACGTGCAGGGTTTTCACTTCAATATTGCGGTCCCGCTTCAAGTGGATAAAATCCCCTTCGTCCGTATACAGGGCCACCTCTCCGCTCTTCAGGCCCTTGAGTCTGTAGCGGCGGTCGTCCACTTTGATAATCAGGCCGTGATCCCGGTTGCCGCCCACGAACAAAACGACCGGCTCGGCTCCCGGCAGCGGGTTGCTGGTGAGCCCGTAGTCCTGAACGCGCTCCACCTTGTCCCGCAGTTCGTCTTCCAGCAGGCCTATTTGTGCGGTTTGCAGCCCCCCGGCGTCGTTGACGAGCTTTAGCACGCCGCGTGCTACCATGAGCATCACGCGGTCCCGCAGGGGCTGGAGCATTTGATTCACGTCGCGCAGGTTCATTTTATGATCTCCGTGCCTGGGGGCAGGCCGGTCTTGCCTTTGGGCTTTTGCGGCAGAAGTTTGAACGCGTCCGGACGGGCCAGGGACAGTTCGGTTATGGTGCCGCTGTCGTTTATGCCGTAGCCGCAAGAGGCTATGAGCAGCACGTCGTCCAGAGCGCGGCTCTTGGATTTAATGGGCACCATGAGATTAGGCCGCCACAGTTCGCCGTTGCCTTGCCTCCATCCTTGCACTGTCACGTCCACGCGCAGGCCGCGCCCGGCGCGCACCGTTGCTTCCCACAGTGCCCGCGTAGCCGGGGACTGCCCGGACGCCTCGCCTTCGGCAATGAGCACCAAGGGCCGGTAACGGGTAATGCCGGGGTCTTTGGCCCGGCCCGAAGCCGGAGCCGCCGCCCTGGTTGTGATCTCGCCCTTGGCGCTCACAATCTCCACAGCCGGACCGCCGCCCAGGGCCGCCGCCGAAATGCCGGATTGCTGCCCCTTCACGATGTATTCCGAGTAGCGGTCTTTCTGGCTGCGCTTGCGCTTGACGGCAATGATGTTCTCGCCTTCCACCAGGGCGCTGTGGGCGTTGCCGCCCTTTCCGGCTTGGGTCAAAATGAGGTTTCCCTTGCCGTCGCTCATGGGCAGGATGGCCCGCATACGGCACAGGCGCTCGATAATCTCAAAGGCCTTTTCTCCCGGCTGCACCTTGACCGTGGGAAAAGCCGGGCCGCAATCCACTTCCGCCTTGACCTTGATCCCGAAGGGGCGGCACAGGATGGAGGCAATGGCGGGCAGCTTCTGCCCGCTCCACTGGTCCGGCTTGTGGATTGCCGAACAATCAACCAGATCGCCCGTCTTGTCCCGGCCTGTCACCTGTAAGGAGCTGCTTGTGGCTTCCAGGGAGTCGTTGGATTCATCGACCCAACCGGTAAGCACCACGTCATTGCCTATCAGCACTTCACAGGCGTCGCCGTCGTTAATGGGCCAGGGAGCGTGTTGCCCGTCCCAACTGTCGAAATATCCCAGGTCAAAGTCTCCGGAGATCGTTTCAATGGAGGCGTTGACCCGCATCTCTTTCCAGCCGCCGTACTCTTTGGCGTTCACCCTAAGGCGCATGGTGTCTTGCTCACGCATTGAGCATGACCTCCAGGGTTTGCCCGCCGGGCATGAAGCCGGGATGCGCGATGTGGTTGCGCGCCGCCAGCTCCGTTGCCCGTGAGCCGTCCAGCCCTATGTCCCGGTATAGCTCGTATGCCAGCACCAACGCGGGACGCGTAACCTTGGGGGTGTAGCTGCCCACGCGCGAAAGCTCGGGGCCGCGTCTGGTCAAGTCCGCAACCACGGCGGCGCGCAATTCTTCCAGCCGTTTATACAGTCTGGCCGGGGCGCTTTCCGCCAGCCGGTCAAGATGCTCAGTCAACGTGTCCCGCACGGTGACGGCTTCCGTCCGGCTCTCCAGGGGCATGTAGGGGGTCATGCGGCAGGCCTCGATAACGGCGGTGCGTTCCACCACAGCGCGCAAGACTTCCTGGTTTTTGGCCTGCATGGCGCGGTTGGGGGTTACGGGTACGGCGGCCTTTTTCGAGACCGTGGCGCTGGCCGGGGTGCCCGCCGCCTGAGCCTGTGTCCTCTGGTTGGCCATGGGCACGGCTGGCCATTCCTTGCCGGTGGCGCTCCCCAGAGTGCCCATAGCCATGAAGTTTTGCTGGGTTTGGTAGGCCTGCTTTTCTGTGCCGGAGAAGAGAGAGAGCATACGGCCAAGCCCGGCGATGCTCTGGCCCAGGGCCAGGCCCTTGCCAAGCAATCCGCCGGTCAAGGCGTCCGCCTGGCGCAAGAAAAACGTCATGGGATCGTCCAAGGCTTCGCTTACCACGCCCAAAAGCCGCGCCGCGCCGTCCACAAATTTTGAGGTGTCTTCCAGGATGCCCGGCAGCGGCCCGGCCAGCTCCTTCAGATTGTCGGCCACGTCCTGAACCAGGTCTTTGGCCGCGTCGTACACATAGCCCGGCACATCGCCCAGGTTCCAGCCGTCGGCAAAGGCGTCCACTGTGGCGTCCTGTGCCGCGTCCGCCGCGTCGTTTACCTTGGCCGCGCTGTTGTCCGCGCCCGCCCGTGGTGCCGGTTCGTCCGCCTCGATAAAGGAAAGGCTGAAGTTGGCCATGCCGTTCTTGTGGTCGTCATGGCTTACCCGGCAGCTTGTGCACTGCACCTTCTTGGTGCCGTAGTAGGGATGGATGAAGTCGCCGATGCCGCCAGCCGTGCAGGCCTCTATCAGCTTGTCCCTGGCCTCTTTGTAGCCGCCGGGCGAAAGCTCGGTGACGTAGCCCGTGATGGTGTAAACAGTATCGTCTTTGCCCAGGTCTTCCCACACGCCTTTGTCGCGCTGGGGGAACTGATGGTGCGCGCCGCGCCGGGCAAACTCATCTTCCGTGGCCTCAACAAAGAAGGGGACGCCCCGGTAGGATGCCTCCTGCTGCCATTTTTCTTGGGCCATATCAGTGCGCCCCCGCCATCATGTAGCCGCAATCAAGGCGAGTCTTATCCGCTTGGCTCTTGGGCGCGCTTACGGTTATGCCCGGCGGAAGATTTTCTCCGGTAATCACCACTTCCGTGCGCACCTTGGTTTCTTCCTTCTTGCGCCCCGGAGCCGCCGCCGCGCCGCCCGCCATGACGGCGGCCGCGCCGGTCGGCGCGCCTTGCGCCTGGAAGGGAACATGCGCCGTGGCCATGCGCGGCGCGTCTCCCGCCCCTGTGGGCGCGCCCGTTGCTTGTGCCTGTCCCGTGGCTTGGGCCGTAACCTGAATGCCCATTCTCTTTTTTATGGTGTCCGGAAGCCAGCCGGTAAGCGTTTCCCAGGCCTTGTGCAGCCAGGAAACAACGCTGTCCCAGACGCTTTTGAGCCCGTCCCACAGGCTGTTCACCATGTTGGCCCCGGCTTCCTTGAGGCTAAAGCCAAACAGCTTTTGCGTCAGGGAGTCCAAGGCGTCCATGATCCAAGTGGCCGGGTTGAAGGCCTTGAAAATCTCCAGCATCCCTTGCAGAAAGCCCTTATCAAAGGCGTCGGTTATGCCCTTGATCTTGCCGGTGATGTAGCCGGTAAGCGCTTCCCAGGCCCCGGTAAATATGCCCTTTACCTTGCCCCATAAGTCTTTGAAGAAGGCCGCTACGGGCGTCCATATCTTTTGCAGCCAGCCCTTGATCTTGTCCCAGTGCTTCACGATCAGGTACACGGCCCCAGCCACGGCGGCGATGCCCGCAATGATCCAACCCAAGGGCGTCGTCATCATCGCTATGCCGAACTTGATTACCGCCCCTTTCGCCAAGGAAAGTCCCGTGAGCAGTGGCCCGGCCAGGGCGGTGCCCAACAAACTAAGCCCCTTGGCGGCGAAGGTGATCCCGCTAAGGAGCGGGCCGCCAAGAGAAGCGCCCATCGAGACGATGCTTGCGACGGTGGACACCATGGACGCGATGAACGGCCCGGCCATTATGGCGGCAATGGCTTTGAACACGCCGCCCCAACCGCCCAGAAAGTCTTTGACCTGGCGGAAGGCAGGCAGGAAGTTATTCTTGAACCACTCGGCTACCTCTTCTGCCGCATTCCGCACCAGTTTTATTTTCTCGCAGAATTCCGTTGCCAGATTTTCGGCCAGGGTTTGCAAGCCCCCGCTTTTTTCCAGCTCGTCAAAAGAGGAAAGGATGCCCTGGAACTGTTCCTTCAAGACCTTAAATGGCCCAGAATCCATGAACAGCTTGACAAAGCGGCCCCATGCGGCCTTGACTCTCTCCACCATGCCATCCCAGCTTTGGCCGAAGCGTTCGGCCCCGCCGGTCATGCCCTTTGCGTCCGTGGATATTTTGAACAGGTGCTGCATGGCCTTGGCGTTTTGGGCCAGGTTCTGCCCCTGCTTTACGGCCATGCGCCGAATCTTGCCGGTGGCGTCGGTAAACTCCGCCACCATGTAGTTGCCAACCTGCTTGACGTTGCCGCCAAGCATTTCGGCCAGGCCGCCGGTGGATCCGTTTTTCATGTTGACCAACACCTGCGCCACTTCATCCACGCTCTTGCCCGTGTGCCCGGACACGTCAGCAAGACGCTTCATCCAATCGGCCGTGGGCTCAATGCCTTCCGACTTTAGCCTCATGTAGGCGGCGGCCGCGTCGTCAACGTCAACGGGCAGCCCCTTCATTTGTTGCTGTATGGCGGCCATGGCCGCCTTGGCCCTGTCCGCGCTGCCCGTCACGTTTCGCATGTTGCGGGCCAAGTTTTCCTGGCCCACGGCCACGTCCAGAAACAGCTTCTTGAAAGCGAGGATGGACCCTGTAAGCGAACCGCCGCCCAGAAAGAGCAGCCGCTTGGCCAGCTTCTCCGCTTCCTCCTGGGATTTCTTCAGAGGCTCATGCAGGCCTTTGATTTTATCCCGCAAACGGGTGAGCCCGGAGTCTTCGCCCAACTGTTTGAGGCGGCTCTTCAGCTTGGCTACCGGCTCGGTGATCTTCGCCATGCTCTCCTTAACCTTGCGGATAGGGGCAGTGGCGGTTTCAACCGCTTTAATGAGGATGTTTACGCCGTATTCCATAGCCGTTTATGTCCGTGGTTTTTCCTTTTTCAGCCTTCCATCCGCTCGTTTGACCCACCAGTAGAGGCTGTCCGCGTCCATTTCGAGTATCTCCGAGGGGGCGATATGGAACGGATAGCCAGCCAAAAGCTCTACGGTTTCGTCGAAGTCTGGGGGGAAGGCCGAAAGAGCTTTCCCAGGATACCAGTGCACCTCTGAATATCGTCCCAGTCCATCTCATCGAACACGCTGGGGGGCTGCCCCGCCAGTGTGGCCAAGAGGTCCAGCGCCTCCCCCATGTCCGTCTCTGTCATTTTGAACTGGCGGAAGTGCTTGCCCTTGGGCCGGTTGAAGCGCAGCTCGGAAATAAGCTCGCTGCCGTGCTGCACGGGGTGTTCAAGCTGAAGCACCAGGGGATACGTCAGTTTTGGTTCGGCCATGATTACTTCACCTCTTCGGCGGACAGGCCTTCAAAACGCACGGGGATTTCCCCTTCCTTGGGTTTTGCCGAACCTTCGCCCGCGTACACCGCCCGGCGCAAGACGATCACTTTGCCTATTTGCAACTTAAGTGTGATCGTGGCGTCCACCGTGTCCTGGAACGCGGCCAAGTCCAGTGAGGTGTCGTCGGTTATAGCCCCTTCGATGAAGGGGGCTTGGGCTTCGGTCCAAAAACCGTGAATGCCGTCCGCCCCGACAATGGCGGTTTTCTTGGGACGGCCAAGGTTGTAAGTAAATTCGCCTTTGGCGTCCTTGCGCTCGCCGTTCACCAACAGGTACAACATGCCGCCGCGCAGGACTTCGTTTTGGGGTAACATTCCGGGTCCAGACATTGCTTTTTCCTCCTACAGCCTAAAGCCCATTTGAATAGCCAGGATGCGCAACTGGTTCACCACGTTGGGCGGCAGGTAAATATCCAACCGGCATTCGTCGTCCGTGTTGCGCTCCGCAATCAGATCTTTTTTGAACTGGCTCATGTCTTCAACCAGGCCCTTTTCTTCCATCATGGCGAACCAGGCCACGCACTCCGACTTTGCGATCTTGGGCGTGATAATCGCCTGTCCCTGGCCGTAGAGCGTGCCGTCCTTGGCCAGCTTGTGCCGGGGGTACTTGCGGGAGAAGTAGGCGCGAATGTCGTAGCGCAGGTATTCCAGGGTGAAGATCGTTTCCACGTCCAGGTACGCGCGATCCGGCGCGCCCAGGGCGTTCTCCTTGTAGGTTGTCACCATGCGTTCGATGCGCATGGAGCCGTCCGCATCCCCGTAGGCCGTGGCAATGCCGTCCCACAAAAGCAGGTTGCGCTCTTCGCGTATCCACGGGCCGCCCGTGCCGAGAAGAATAAGGTGCGGGCTGTTGTGCCTGTCCCCCAGCTCGCCGGTTTTGCTGTGGTTGCCGTAGTATCCGGCCATGGCCACGCCGCCGATCATCTTGAGCGGCCCCCAGCGCCGGGCCAGCTCTTCCTTCATGGCGGAAAGGTTGGCCGCGTCCGTGTAGGGCAAGGGGAAGATGTGATAGTGCGTATCGTCCAGCGCCGCGAACACAGGCTGAATTTCCGGGTTGCCGGTGCCGCCCGTGAGCTTCATGCCCCGGCTTTCCTTGGGCGGCAGGTAGCCGATCAAGGGCAGGGTTTGCAGGGGCCGGGCCGGATCAATGGCCGCGTAGTAGGCGCTTGTGGCGGCCAGCATGGCGGCGACTTCACAGGGGGGCGTGGGGCTGCCGTCCACAATGCCGTCATCCAAACCCAGGGCCGCGCCAGCAAAGGCAATCTGGAGGCCGCCCGGGGTTTCCTCACCGAGCTGGAAGTTCAGGCGCACGTCCAGATCGTTGCCGCACTCTCCGGCGTGCTTGGCGGTAAACGTCACCTTGCCCGCATCGGACAAGGCCGTTACCGGCAGAGTGGCGTTGGCGTTGATGGCGGCGGCCAGGGCGTCCGCAATGGCGGATGTGTCCATAGCCGCGCTTATGTTTATCCGCACGCGCTCCCCGGCAACGTACAGGTTAAACGTGCCGCCGCTCGGGCTTGCGCCGGTAAACGTCATGCTGCCGGTTGCGGCCTGCCCGCTTACGTCATCGTCCAGGGCCACGGCTACAATCTCCGTGGTCTGGTTGTTGCGGAAGTGCGCGGCGAACATGCGGGCAAGCTGGCTGCCCGCGCCGAAAGCCTTTTCCGCCTGTTTGGCGGAAGTGATCCGGGTACGGGTAAGCGCGGGCACGGTGCCCGTGGCCAGGCGTTGTCCCATAGCCAGGATGCGGTATTGCATGGTGGACGGGCCTTGCTGGGCTTTGCTGGAGTCGAACTCCACAAAGCAGAACGGCGTGCGCAGGTCGGTCCCGATTTCGTTAAAGCTGATGGCCATAACTGTTTACTCCTTGCCCGGCTTGGTCTTCTTGCCGGTATCGCCGTCCGCCGTCTGAGTTGGGGACGTGGGCTGTGCGAGAGTGGCCGCTTGGGCTTCCAGTCCTTCCCGTGCTCTTCTGGCGTCTCTGCCGACGAGGATCATCCCAGCCGTTGTCTTTTCCACTTCTTTTGCCCGCAACCGCCGCCGCCAAAACGGGGAATCCTCAACGGCCTTGCCTTCAGGCGGCAACGGCGTGGGGGGATTTGTGCCAGGGTCAAGCACGCGGGCTTCGCCCACGGGCCGCAAATACAGAATGAGCGCCATTTACTTGTCTCCTTTGTCGGCAAAGGGCCGTATCAACTCCGCTGCGGGGGCGGACACGTCTTTGGGGGCAATGGCCGCCCGGTAATCAGGGCAGCCTTTTGTTTCTTTCCCAGAGGGCGGGCAGGCCGTGGGGTCTGAGATGTCGGGTTCAATCTCTTCCATGTGCTCCGTGCCCAGGGAGAACTTGGCCGCGTGGCACAACACGCCAGCAAACATCACAGGGCCGGACTCTTCCAGTTGCAGGCCCGCGCCGTCGTCTTGCACCGTGTGGCACAGGGCGTTTTCTTGCGCGTCGAACAGCACGGGACGCTTGCGCACGGCCCGCGCTACGGCGTCAATCAGCGTGTCGAAGGCCAGCTCGGTTTCGTTTGCGTCCAGCAAAGACGCGAAGCCTTGGATAACCCAGCGCGTCCGGACGCGGTTTTGCAGGCTGGAAAAGGGCAGCTCCCGCCAGGACTGCCGGTGCACGTACCAACCCAGGATCACGTCCCCCTGCTGGTAAAGAGCCTGGAAGCCTTGCGGCGTCTTGGAAAAACGCTCGTAGGCGTGCACGTGGCCTATGCCCGGTACGGCGCGCAAAAGCTCCAGCAAGGCCGTCCGGATGCGCTCGTGGCCGCTTATGCGTTTGCGCTCGTTCATGCCGCGCCCTCCAATGCCCGTTCAATCGCCGCGTTGAACATGGCGGCAATCTGTTCCTGTGTGGCGTCCAAGGCTTGCTGGAACATGTGCACCCCTTTGGTGCCGTGCTTCGAGATTTTGCGGGCGATGCAAAAGGCTATCTGTCTGGCCATGCCCGGATCACTCATGCCAAGCTTGGCCCGCACCCAGTCCGCTAAAGGCTGCACCGGCGGGAAGTGGGGCTTGCTGCCAAGCTCCACCGGCAAGGCATAGGGGCAGGCCGTGCTCACGCCGCCGGTAGTGGTGTCGCCGTTCATTTGCGGGGGCATGGCCGCTATGCTGCCGCGAAGCCCAGCGCCCCCGTAAACACCTACGGGCGTCAGCTCCTTCACTTCCCGTTCCAGCAAGAGCCCGGCTTGCAGCATGGCCGCCGGGACTTCCTGGGCGTAGCGCTCCGGGTAGGCCGCCAGGCGCTCCAGGCTGTTGCCTTCCTGGGGGATGTTGACGGTCAGTTCAATCATGCCCGCCGCCTGTTGCGCGGGCCGGTGTGCGTCAAGCGCGGCTGGCCCACAGAGACCACAACGCCAGCCGCAACCGTGCGCTTGGGGTCAATGCCCAGGTGATTCCAGTAGGCTTGACGCTGGGCGTCGGCCAAAGCCTTGTAGTTGGGCATTTTGGCCGCGTGATCCACGCTGTCGCTTTGGATGGTGCTTTGCTTGTCCCCCGCATACTTCCCGGCCAGAGCGTCCAACAAAAGCCCCGCAGCCCAATGGGCAACCGCTTCCCTGTCCGTGGCCGGTATGGTGTCCCGGTCTTCGTCCAGCACGTGGGGCAGGGTGAAATGCACGCGCAAGGTCTGGCCGTTGGTCTGGGGGCTCACCAAGAGAAGCACGTCCTGGCCGGGGATGCGGTGCGCCGTCCAAACGTCTCGCGCCAGCATCAGCGGCGGCACGCTGCCGGGCAGCTCCAAAGCGGAGACGCGGCTATATTCGGTGTCCCAACCTTCCGGCAGCGGCACCGTGTAGCCGTCTTCAGTAACCACATCGGCGGCTTCCATCACGGGCCGGTCGGTGCTGTAGCGAATGACGGCCAGGGCCAGGGCTTGTTCCCTGTCAGCAATCGTCAAGCGCCCGGCTTCGTCCGGGGCCATGCCGTTTATGAGGTTCAGCCAGTCGTCTTTGCGCATAAGGTTTGCTCTGGCCGCTGGCGCGAGGTTTGCCCCGCGCCAGCGGGTTCCCATTTAGGCCACCACGGCCTTGTAGAGGCCGCGATAGTCAATGACCGCGCCGCCGTAGATATGGCGGATTTTGTAGGTGATGGTGTCGTTGTTGAAGAGGCTGCCCACGGTGGGGTTGTCCTGAACGAAAAGCTCCGGCTCTTCCTGGCCGTCCAGGAAACCAAGCTCCACACAGGGCAGCTCGCCGTTGTCTGCGGAAAGCACCCAGTCGTTGGGGTCGGTCCAATACCAGACGGAAACGACGGTGGGGTGCTGGCTCTGCACAAAGGTTTCGTCCAGGTTGGTGTCCCGGCGGAACATATCGAACGCCAGCCGTTCCAGGTGCGCCGGTATCCAAAGCAGCTTCGGCGGGATGCCCAGGGTTTCGTTGCTGTCGCGTTCCTTCTGTTGCAGCATGGCCAGACGCGCGTCGGCATAGGCGTCATCGGAGAGCGCGGCCGTGCCCAGGTTTCCACGGGCGGCGGCGAACAGCGGGTTGTTGTCGTAAATGACGGGGTTCACGCGCAAGAAGTCCATGACGAAGCGGCCCAAGGTGCGCTTGGCGGCAACAGTCAGCTTGCCGGGGATGCGTTCAATGGCGGCCACGTCGTCATTTTTTATCATTTCGAGCGTGATGTTTTCCGTTCCGCCGCGCTTCTCCACCGCGTACTTGGCCTCTTCGTCCGTGGGCGAAGTGAGGGGATTGTAGGTCTGGCTCTCCTTCACGATGGGCAGGTCGCCGTATCCGCCGTAGCGCACCCGGTGTTGCAGCCGGAAGTCGTTCACCGGCACCACGGAAGCCAGGCGGTTCCAAATGTCGTATTGCGTCTGGAAGGCGTATTCGGCCAAGAGCTGGCGGTGTATGGCGTCGCCAAGCACCAGATCAAAGCTCTGGCTATCCAGGGCTTCGCGGAAGCGGGCCTGGTTGCATTTGTCCAGCCTGCCGGTGACGCGGCTGTCGCCGGTCATGTGCACGTAGCATTCCCGGAAGGAGCGGACGTTTCGGTGGTCTTTGTGTTTGGGGTTAAAAAAGGCGTCCAACATGGCCGCCGTGCCCTGGCCCGGCGTGCGGGTTATGGACAGGCCGCCCAGGCCGGAAACCTGGCCGCCGCCGAAGCTGCCCAGGTACTCCGCTTCGTCACGGATGGCCCGGTCCACATCGGCCTCGACAAAGCGGACCAGCGCCCCAAAGCGTTGCCGCAAACGGACCTTGGCCGATTCCGGCAGGCTGCA
>Ga0123354_10005533_pt1 | contig 18411 bp, 8 predicted proteins | sample TergutLab28metaG_2_FD_97872 | JGI IMG/M metagenome (GOLD analysis project Ga0123354, IMG submission 97872) | Labiotermes labralis P4 segment gut microbial communities from Petit-Saut dam, French Guiana - Lab288 P4 | ecosystem: Host-associated > Arthropoda: Insects > Digestive system > Gut ...
TTGTGCGCGCACGTTGTGCGGAGATCTCTACATACGGGCCTTATTGCGTAATGCAATTTCTATATGCGGTGGTATGCTCTGACTAGAGGCACGATAAGGTCTGGTGGGGCTAGACCTAGCCACCAGACCTTATCGTGCCTCTAGTCAGAGCATACCACCGCATATAGAAATTGCATTACGCAATAAGGCCCGTATGTAGAGATCTCCGCACAACGTGCACGCACAATGTATATAATAGGATCTTAAGTTCTCTTGAAGACAACCTGAAAATGGCCAGTAAAGGCCGAAGCATGTAGTTGTCTAGTATAGTCATTAAATATCTTAATTGACATTGTTGTTTGACTACATCCTCTTTCCAATTTTCACACACACAACGGGGATGACACACTTCCAAGTATATTCTCGAATCTAATCCGCACCCTATTTACAGTTTCAGAGGGCTAAAAAATCAGATGCGGATTAGATTCGCGGTCGTGAGCTGGGTTTTGGAAAAATGATAGAGCCGCTACACGTGCCGTAAGAACAGTACAATAATTATTTTATTTATTATTTATAATATTATATATTTATAATTTATTATTAATCAGACTCGCCGTCATCACTCACAACTAAATCGTTATCCGTCACCCTGTTACTATCATCAGCTGTGGTGCGTTTGTACCGCTGGCAGTTAAATGGCCACTTCACACACGGCGCGTTAGTCGCATAACGATTAAAGCATTGGTAACATCCAATATTATTCAATCAGTATGCCTTGTAGGCAAGGGGCGGTTGAAGGAAAGGTGCGGATTAGAACCGCGAACTAACTTTTTTTTTTCGTTTAAGAAATCGGCAAAACTAATGCGGATTAGATTCGGTATATCCATTAAAGTTGGTATTGATTCCTACACCACAAAATGCTTCAAATCCCACTGGTTTACTTACGTCACACCAGTTTCGTAGTCGGGAAGCTCAGCCCGGATGATGATGATGATGATGATAATAATAATAAAACCAACAAATGCAAGTCGACAGAACCATCAATTACAATAAGCCGGACATCATAATCCGTGATAATGAAAGAGGAACGTGTGTGTTAATAGATGTTGCAATTTCAGGAAACAGAAATATGATCAAGAAAAAAACTGAGAAGATTCTAACATATAAAGACCTTATAACACAAATTCGGCGCATGTGGAATGTGAAAGCAAAAGTGATACCAGTAATAGTACGGGCAACTAGAATCATAGCAAAACCATCCAGACAATGCTTCAGCAACATACCGTGAAAGCAAGAAATCAAGGAACTTAAAAAAAAATTGGGCACTACACACATACTTCGGAAAGTGCTACTGTAAAAGTACAAAACACATTGAACATGCCAAATAACATGATACGTAGCACAAACTGTAAATACAGAAAAGCTGCAATACTGTATACCCTAACAACACGGTTTCATTCAGGTATATAACTGTAAATACCCCGCATAAAATTGATAGCAAAAAAATAATAATAATGGACTTCGAGAATAATCGTCCCCACTGCTACACTGTCCACCACAAATCACACATCAACTGCCATGGGATAGGAAGTTGCTGCCTGGTGAGTTATGTCACGGCCAGCAACTAGTGAAATGTTTCCGCGGTTTTCTTGTCATATTCTAAGGTAATACATCCCCTGAAACAAGCCAGGTCCGCTTTCTTCCACGACCTGCTTAATTCACCATTAAAAAATAGCTTGTTATTCGATAAAACGCCGTGAAATAAAGAAACCAACAGAATGACGTCAACATATGAAATGCGAAGTAGGTGTACTGGTGTCTGCCTTCACAAACGAAGACATACTCGTATAAGTTATATCATGTTCATTCACACCTGCAGAGGAGTTATCGAAGATTTGAATAAGCCAAACCATTGTGTCTGGACAAGCAAAAAGTGGGTACAGATATTCAAACGTGCTCACCGAGTTTTCACAGAACGGCAGCAGTATCTGCGCATCCCTAATGTACGTTATTCATGTGGGAAATCAGATCCAGAGTAAAAAGTGAAAAGCCATTAAACAAAAGTCAAGCGTGGATGAGGGGCCGATTTCGTTTCTATGACAACCAAATAAGGGGACAAAGGGATGTAGGCGCCGTCTAGTCTGTAAGTACTTACCATCGATCTCGGGGGAGTCAGCAAGAGACAGGGCGGGAAGAAAACACTTCTAATACCCCCATCCCCCAGAATGTTTATTAATCTACTAGTGACTGATGCAGTAAGGGGGAGGGGTGTGTCATTACAGCACAATAATTGCGTTTGTGCGTGTAGGGCGGCCGCGTTTAGGCGCAACACGGGTCAGATTCGGCCGCCACGTCCGCGTCGCCTCTCGGTGAGCGGAGCAACCGTAAGGTTCAGTCCAATAATTTGGAAGAAATGAAAGTGGTTATATTCACAAAATACAGTACCGACGACGATGACAGGAGAGTCAACTTAGACGCCAGCGGCAATGTTCAACCACCCTTTAATGTTTAACTTCACGAATTCTTCAGTCAGGTTCTAACCAAAAGTCTTTCACCCACTTGCCAATAAATTTGACAGACTTGTGTAGACACTTGTCACTACGTCATCATCGTTCCTAGTTATACGCTGAGTCATTTGTCTTTATAAAGTACATGCATCTATTATTTTAAACCTCGAGCATAATAAAGTGTGAACTGCAAAACCATTTACAGCTCGAAACCTTAACGTAGTCTTAATGGCCGGCAGTCACGGTTCGAATACGACCCATTACCTTACTGATCGATTTCAGGTGAGTATCAGTGCATCTGAACAAGATTACACTGTTCACAATGATGTCACCTGTGTAATTGGACGCGATGATGCTTAGTGTCAGGGGAAGACGAAGAAATGAAGGTGACTTATTTCAAGCATAATACTGACACTTGTGCAAATTAAGGATAGACACATGGAACACAGCTTCTCCCCGGAAGCCTACAGCTCCGAAAATTATAATTAGCGTTGTATGACGTAATACTGAACTACAGAAGAAAAAGCCGTTCTACGCCTATGACGTGTGTTTCTTTTCAAAGACTACATATGTTCAATATTAGTAAATTTTTTCAAGGACTATCACTACGTAAGCATTTTCAGCCCGTAAAAACTCGACTGTCTCGAAACACCGGCAACGGTGAGGGCATGATCCGAAAACGGGCCGAAACGCCGCAAAATGAAGGAGGGGGTAAAGGAAGAGAAAAAGATCACTAGGTAAACGCGCGTCTATTGAGATTACTTTTCTTTCGGTTATTGCATAACTGCAGTGTTCATCATGGATGATGATCACGTGTCATCCTTTTCAATACTAGACAAAAGAGTTCATTTTACAAATATATTTCAATAATAATTAGATCTGTGGACTGTAACCATGTGCGACAGGTCTGTGCAGTTTGAAGACGCTAGTTTAGAAGCACTGCAGGCCCGATAATTGGCAAAGGAAACCCGATTGAAGTGAAATCCGTCCATTACATCGAGCCCGGGATCCGCGGTCAGAAGCCAGTGACTAACTGCCCGAACCATAGCACGGAGAGACACGGTACCGATCGTAAGAAGAAGCTACTGTTTCGTAAATCGTAAAAGGCTGGGGGCCACACGTTACAATGATTTAGTTAACCTTGCAATTTTCCTTCGGTTTTACGACCACGGTGTTCAAGGATGTGACGCCATGTTGTTAGGTAGCCAGGTTCCTGAAAAAACATGGCTTTAAGTCACAGCAGATCGTATTCTTAACACCGAAAGCCAAGAGAACCGCAAAATGTTGTGTTTTAGTATCTGGCACTTCTGGGTTAATGCGCGGCCAAATTCTAAAATACAAACAGTGGAAGCCTCACATCTCATACGTTTTGTTGAATGCGCTGAATGTCACGAATTCACAGTGGAACTCAGTACTGTAACGTCTGTGACGCTCTAAATGCCTTTGTAAGTAGTTGTTTCTACAGGCACAACATATTTTTCCCAAAAGCGGCAGCCATGATACCGAAATGCTTCACGAGCAGTATTGATACAAGAAAATGAGGCCGGGCCACAGCACAAGGGGAAGGAGAGGACCAGTGATTTAATGCTGCAATATATTCGTAACTAAGCATTTTGCAGGGGAATGTTGAGGGGTTAGTGCCGACATCACACAGGGAAGAAAAGCTGAAGTGGTTACAGCAACAGCCGCATTCGCAGACTGAAGAGCAGACATCGTATACATTGGCCTTACTGCACACAAGTAGTTGGGGGGAGGAACAAGCGAATCGTAAACTGACCAAGTGTCAGCCAGGACCCTACATTAAGTGGTGCTACCTACTGTCGCTCCCACATCACAAATCACAAGATTGCGGGTCCGACGCGATGTTATTGCCGATTTCAGTGTGTGTGTGTGTGTGTGTCTATATATATATATATATATATATATATATATATATAAAGGGTTTCATCCAATGACATGGTTTCGTAAAAACGGTCAGCTGGTTCGAAAGTTTAAAGATGAATTTATAGACAGCATGATTTCACATGCCTACTTTTTCCCCATACGAAAGGAAAATACGCAAAAAAAAAAATCACGGAAATCTCGCCGGGTCGTCCGGTTTATACACCCGCATATACAAAACGCAACCGGCAGAAATGGGGTTGACGTCCCTTCCCATTTCTGAGGAAGATGACGAAGTGGATGAACATTTTATTGAGCCAGGTAATACTGTGTACGGAACCGTGAGTGACCGGTCACGTCACCAAGTGACGTCATACTAGGGAGGGTGATCCACCTATAAGAAAATCGAAAATCATGCGATCATGACCCATTTCAGCAGGAATCAGGCTCCAAACAAGCAAAGCATGAATGTAAGTGGGGGTAACTCAACTGTTTCGCCCCATATCAGACTTTCGTGGCAACAGACCACGCCTGTCCGCAATACAGTTTGTGTGCGTGCGTGTCTTGTTTACCCAGCTCTCAAGCAGTCAGCTGCAGTCAGTCCAGCTTTTCTGCATAGCTCTGTAAGCAATACAGTACGGAAACTTCCTCCATGAGTCGAGCGACTATTAACATCACTAGAAGGGATACGCTGTGGCAGTCAACTGTTTCGAAAGATACCACACAGTTAGATGTGACCTTCATGTGAACTGATGTGCAGTCGTCATATAATACTATGGTGATTTAGGCTCATCTGGACAGCGTCCAACAAAATAAGCAATGTGCTGTACGCATAACGCAACACTGTTGCAGTGGACAAGAAATAAGTAATTACATGTTCTGAGTATGTGTACGGACAGACACAATGAAGCTTAATAGTCGCTTTTCGCAATTTTGGGAACGCGCCTAAAAATGGTTATCATTAGCATGGAGATTAACCGTCCATGCTCGATATTAAGAAAAAATTGAAGTGAGAAATAATAATCGAATTCTCAAGGATGATGCAATACAACATATGGAGTTTCCAATTTTTGACGACGCGAAAGTGTTTGCGACAGTTCCCGCGCTTAGGCAGCGTCATAGATGAAAACTCTGCAGTTCGTGAGTTACTTTAAGTAGTTAATTATACAGAAATATCTGAGCGTATAAGGCGCATTTGGGGCAGGCATAGTGTAGCAGGTATACCGACAGGTGGACAGTTCAGGGTTCGAACTCCGGTGAGGTTAAGATACTTTTCCTCCACGCCCCTTCAGACCGGCCTTAGGGCCCACACAGCCTTCTGTACAATGGGTACCGGGGCCCTTTACGAGGGGGGGGGGCGTGTTGAGCGATCGGATCGTGGCGTGGACCACCCACCTCCATTTAGCGCCAATAAACCCTCTAGTCCTCCTGTGTGCTGGCACGGCATCATACGGGGAGACCTTTAGCTTCATACAGCGCATTATTTGCAACGGCCACAAGTGTCACTACTTTTTTCTGGACGGGGTGCCGTTACCTGTAAACTTCCTTCAACTTCGGGTGTCTAATCCTACGGTGGTTTCTAATTAGCGCGACTACTTCATGGAGATATCACTTAACACTAATTAGAATGCAAGCACTAACTTACCACTGCACGGGCTGTATCGCCATCACCACCTCTGCACAGTCCACACTTACCCGAAATTAAAACACCGAAATCAAAATCACAGACAACCACAACATTAACAAATTCCGACAGGCTGACCGTCCGTCTGCATCGACGGCACTCGAACTTTTCCAATACGCTAAATGGTAAAACTACTGCGATTTTTGGGGTCGGTACCTCATAGAACGAAATTTCCGAACTGTTCAGTGACTGGGGCTCCTATTATTTTCACCTCCGAAGTTCACAGGGTCGCCATATTTGTATTAGTGGTGTCAAATTTTAAGAAGTACGAAGAAGCGGACATCTGCAACGCCTATTCAAACACGCTTTCATCAGACGTGGGGTCAGTTACTTTTCACAACAGTGACACGCCCATCTGTAAATGACTACACGGTCAATGCTCGCTAAACAAATTCCAAGAGAAAGGAGGCAAAAGAAATATTTCGGTCAGTTCTTGCAGTGTGCACTGAAGCACGGTTTGGACTGCACCAACTTGTCACGTGGGGAACAGAAACGAAGTGCGATAAGAACAAAACTATACTAGGCAGGCATCGGGAAAGTTCTGGTATGATACTTGCCCAGAGCACCATATCGCAGTTAGTATCGAATAACTGTGTATACATTTTAGACCACAGCAGGAGCGTATCTACCATGAAGAAAGAGCATGCAAAGCACTGGGGTCCACAATTACAGGGAGCCCGTGAGCCTAGCGCAACAATTTTTTTTTGCACTAACAGAATACCACCCACTGCTCGGTAAGATTTGTGTGAATTCGAGCGTATTCGTAAGAATTCAACTTCGCGCGAATACGCTGTAGCGTTTCCAACCACAGCATACTTGTATATACATACCAAGTCTGACAACAGTTTCGAGATTTAATCTCTTACTTTTTGAGACTGTGTTTTGTCACGCAATTTGTAGACTTTACATTATTTGGTGACTTCTTGGCCTGTCACCAATTTATTACTAAAGGCCCAAAAAATTTAATGTGCCATAATTTTGGAAAAAGAAGTAAAATTCTGAATGTTTGGTAACACAGTTGTTCGCTGGTAGGTTTGAAACGCTGATTCTGCAAATAATAAGTTGATGAGGTTTAAATAAAAAAAAAAACTTTAAAACCAAGTCTTTTATGACAATTTATAAGAAGTGGCCATGTATCTCCACAGGTAACACAAGGCCCATAGGCAAGCTTTGCATAGGGACCCAATTACCTAGCAGCGACAATAGTCACTGTATTTGTATCGGTCGCATATAAACTTTTCTTTACACGACAACTCGAAAATATCATTTATCGAAACCGTCTTATATTAAAAAATGTAGGTAATCTACAAGGAAAAAAGCCTGTTTGTTGTCACCCAGCGAACCGTAACTGCACAGTCTCAAAACTGTAAATCGACACTACTACGAAGTTAAGCCGTACCTTTAGGTTTCTTTAAGCCCTGCTGGTTAAATCGTCATCATGACAATGATACGGAGCACGTACGCTATTCTTAAGTCAATTTTGATAAAAGTAATACATACATGTAACAGCAAGACGGAAGAGGGACAAAACGAAAACGAGAAATGGAGAATGCAAGAAAACGAGAATACTAAAGTGGGGAGGAGGTTAAAAAGTAGATGTGGAAACTACATTAAGGAATATAAAACTAAGGACTGTAAGATGGGACAAAATAAATGGACTGAATGCATAAATGAATGAATGAACGAATAAATAAATAAATAAATAAATGAGACAGAGACGTCAGTTTATACTGAATTTCCGATTACGAATAAAATGCAAAATCCGAGGTCATTAGACTGCAAACGTGTGAGACGGCTTATCATGTCATATTCAATTACCAAATAATCATATGCTCTGCCCACGAAAGTCAGTAGTAAATATATTACAATGCCAAAACCACATGCAATGACACCGTCACCGAATAAAGTCCAGGAAGACGCACGCTTATTCCGTTTGTCTGGAGGTTCTTCAGTCTTAAATCGGATGCCAGGTTCGTGCTAAAAGAAATTACAGTCAAAAAATTACTATAGTCCGTTCGCTTCGCACGCGTTCGAAGAAGTACAACGTGTACATCCCAACAATAATTTTTATTCAGTTCTAACTACGTCTCTGTGAAATTAAACTACTTGCACAGGCACATCTAACCGAAATGCTCGCAGAAAACTCACCAGAGAAAAAGTACAGCTACGCTACAAGTTCTACACATTTCAACAGAATTTTAGTATGTCAAACAGTACTGCTTATTCAATCCCCGAATCCCTGAAACAAAAAGTGGCAACGTTACCCTAACGTTTCTACAAAACTTTGGAATTCAACCGAAAGCGGCGCTGGCGCTATATCAAAGGTGGGTGTAAACGGTCGCACCGCGTAATAGAAAATAAGGTCTACTCGGTAGTGTCGCATAAAAACGTCCAAAATAAACGTTCCAAATCCAAAGTATTAGATACATTAAAGATGGCCAAACTCAGTGATTATGGCGTATCCGATCAGACAAACGGCGACTTCGAATCCCGTTGGCGCAAAGCGACACGCACGCGTTTCTTAACGTTTTGTGTGTGTGTGTGTAAAAGTAGGCGTTAGAATGGGGTTTGACCACCGAAACCTCATCTGCGACACCAAAAACTGACGACGCTGTGCAAACAGCACTGAAGTTACAGATAAAAGAACAGAACACACATTTCCGTCTCAGACTTCACGTGGAATATGCATGTGCTACACCGTCAGCGTGCAGTCCATAATGAATCACACGAAGGTATATATTATGGCTCGCATACCAATGACTGACCGCCCCTCGCATTACAAACGCTACAAAAATTCGTGAACTGACCCGGATTCTTCTCATACAACCAATTTGCCCGCAGTGCCACGCGGGTCAGCATACCGTGCCCACGGCACCAGCCACAGAATGTACCTACCGCCACATCACACACTTTTATGTAGTGCGATCGGTGATAAAACTGCACAGTTATGGCGCCAGGTGTAAAAATAAAAGCCAGCTCTCGAAAACAGTGTTCATTCAATGCTACGGGTCCCTCAGCTTAGGAAATGTTATCAGTATGCCCTACAAATGCAGCCTACACACAAAACAGGGTCCTCGACTGCCCAGATGCCAAGAAAAAGAAGAAAAAAAGCGTTAGTAGTCTTCTGAAGTTCCACAAATTAAAATCTGGAAGGGAGGAAGGAAGGGGGCGCCAATGGTGTGCGTTTTGGAGCGAAATAGTGCTAAGGCAGCAGGGGTCCTGTTTTATATCAAATTCGTACTTCGCATTCCAGCAATGAACTTCTCAAGCGGCGGCATGTGAAAGACAGACGTGGCGACATACGCAGCATCCCAGAAAATGGAAGGGAACAAGTACTTATGGAAGAACCTCCAGCAAAATCTATTTTTTAAATGATTCCATCTGTATGGCACGCCCGCAAGAAAAATAAACATGAATACTTATGGGATTCGGTGCTTATGGAAAACTATACAAAATGTGTAGTGAAGTGAAGTGTACTGCAGTGAATGGGGGTAAATCGTGGCGTACCGTGAAGGGTATTTACGGGTGGTGAAGTGAAGTGAAGGTCCTGTTAAAATTGGTGTGCTGTACCTGTGGAGTAACAATATTAGAAACTAGGTACAGTACTTTCTCCCCATTGTGTTGTTTTTCCTATGTGCATTGCTGCTAACTGTAGTTGGTCTTTTGTGTATTGTGTTATTATCTTGTGTGTATCTCTGTTACCTCATGTGTATTGTTTTACTATGTGTGTATTGCTGTCTTACATACTTTAGCCGCCGGACTGCTGGCTAGAAGTCAGCATCCGGAAGGTCCTGCGACCGGCCACATCGGCAAAGTTTTTATTGGTTTCGCTGTGTCCATAAGCGAATTCTGATATGGTTCCAAAGACTCCAAGTTGCTACTGCATGTTTCTCATGTAGTCCTCCCGACTTAAATTTCTTAGGTCCTTATTTCATATTTATGTACGTGCATAATAACCACAGCCACCGGTCGACAGCTCATTTGCAGTGAAATATGTTATTATTATATCTTCACACAGTTTCCACTATTAGAGATTAAGATGGCTTTAAATTTCCCGGCGAAACCTGTCTCGCACCGTCGCCACATATGTTCACTTTCACAACTTCACAGCAAATGGTTCAATAGAAATGGCTATGAAACCAAAATGTAAGGAACCCATGGCTCTTACCTAGCCGATACGACTGTACAGAAGTGTCTATAGCGGGGGTAGGTGCAACGTCATAGTCAACCAATGTGTCACTCAACAAATCACTCTGATATCGGAGACTCACAAGTCTCAGCAACGTCACATTTTTACTCCCCCATCGTCGCGGTTAAACAACCGAAAACTTCATTACAGCAATTATAATGTCGTCCATTGTCAAGACGGCAAATATTAATTTCTTCACGTGCTCCATGAACACATGGGGCCACAACGGTAAAATACCAAATTCTTAGTACAGGAATCAGAAGTGAGCTTCGCACTATAGATGTTGTAACTGTTGGAAGGAGTCTTAGTCAAACTGAGAACAAATGGCTGGTTGAGCCACAAACAGAAGAAGAAGAAGAAGAGGAGGAAGACAAGAAGAGGAAGAGGAAGAAGAGGAAGAGAAGAGGAAAAAGAGGAAGAAAAGGAAGGAGGAAGAAGAGGAAGACAAGAAGAGGAAGAGAAGAGGAGGAGGAAGAGAAGAGGAAGAAGAGGAAGAGGAACGAGGAGGAGGAGGAGGAAGAGGAGGAGAAGAAGAAGGTATTAACAACAAACATTCATATGGCATAACTGTGATTTTAATGGGTCTGAATCCAATTAAATAAATGTAAGGAGTTTCTTTCAGTTGGGCTTGTAGTGCCCGATATACGTATGTTTCCTACAAATAAAAGTTTCTCGAACCCTAAAAGCTCTGAATTTAATAAGAAACAAGACAGGAAATGTACGCATACCGTAACACTAAGGCGCGTTCGCCTGACCACTCTTGAAGTGCAAAAACAATAAGTATTACATATTCTGAGTGTGTGTTTGTAGCCTTATGTATCCAGCATGCAATGCACATGCGCCACACTGTGGTCTGTGTCCTGTCCGGCTGTACAATATTTTTTCACATTAACTCACAAATGGCACGATTTTAAAAAAAGTTACTGAACGTAAAATGCGTGTTTTGACCTTCTCTACAACTTTTGTCCGGAACATTTCTTACTCACGAAGAACTGAGTGACATACGATGAAAAATGTATATCGGTATTCACGTTAAGTGCATGTTACTCTTATTAGATTTTAACGAAACTTGAATTTTCTCGGCAGATTCTCGAAAAATACTCAAATAACAAATTTCTTGAAAACCCGTCCAGTGGGAGCCGAGTTGCTTCGTGCGGACGGTCGGACGGACGGAAGGACAATCAGACATAACGAAGCTAACAGACGTTTCTCACAATTTTGCGCCTAAAAAGTGTACCAATAACATTAAAAAACTGAATAAAACCAAAGTTCAAAATGCAGCACTGGAAATTAATCACGCTTCTTCCCCACCAATAACGGCAAACTGGTACTACCTAATGGAACTCTACACGCTTCACTAAGCAGTCGCCCTGGAGCTTAAGTGTGCACTTCGCTTCCTCTTCCTACAACAATAAAAAATGTAATAAAAGCCTTTTTGTTACACCTTACTCATGGATATAAGTTCGTGCAGTCAATCTGCGTCATGATCACGTGAATCATCTAGCTCGTGAATGGGTCATTGCAGGGAAGCAAGACACTGCGGTAAGAACTGCAGAATCCTAGGAGCCATTACTAAACTAAATCCATCGCCGAGTCTAATTTGAGCAAACCAAATCCAATTATTTCACAACCCGCACCTTAGGAAACACTACAATGTGTAAAGAAACATGTACCCTCATGTTCTGTTCCAAAATATTTACATTATGGTGGTGGTGATGATGATGATGGAAAAAGGGTTGACAAAGTGACATCCGGTATACAAGGCGTTGAAAACACGAGACCGATAAATTACAAAGTTTTTGCGAGTTGTGTTAAGCAGTTCTCGATGAGTGTGCAAGTTATTTATATAAACTGTCGTGATCACATACGCCAACAATTAATTACATCGTTCGTTATACGAACAATTACGTCACAGCATTCCAGTCATCCTTGACATTACACTGAACCATTGTGAACATGGTGTGACCTCCTTAAATGTCGACTGACAGGACATCAACATCGATGCATGTTACAGACGGCATTACGCACAAACAAAGCGTGCGAACAAGAGGGTGCTGCGGAATTCAAAATATTGAATGATCATTTCAGTATAACAAAGCTGCCCTACCTAACAGCGAGTACCGCCAGTATTGGAAAATTGCGGAACAAAAAGGTTCATAATTTTCACCCATAATCCAACAATGTTCGGGTCATTAAAATCGAGGATCACACGCGTGGGGCGCGCGAATCAAGGACACAAAACACGAGAAATGCATCTGACATTCCAGCGAAACACACTGACGAAAAAGCCTACTTGGGAAAATCGGGCATTTTTACAATCAGATTCAAAAAGCTTATAAAAGTCTCACTTCAGACGTCTCGATCTGAACATGGAGGGCAGTAAAGCTGTCCTACGCGCGCCACGAATTCATAGGTTTAGTCGAGACCGCTCCAGACATTCTTAACCTCGACAATTGATGGAGGTTTTCAGTTAGCTTCTCGCCCCGGACTTTTTATCCCGAGGGAAAAGGCCGAGACCAAAGAAGCAGGGATTCTTAACTCAGCCCTTATGCAACCCAATGAACCTTGCTATTATCGCCTCCGTTGTACATTACAAGGCGAGGGCTCCACGTAATTTCATAGAGGTGGCATATTATCATTTGACATTGAACAAAAAAAACTGACACCTATCACCATACAACTGTTTCGGCTTCGCATGCGAAACTGTCCTATTTTCATTTCCACATCAGAATTTCAAACCACCATGTGGGTGTCATCTTTGGTCACAAATTGTAAAAGTACAAAGCCGGGGTGGTCTGGCCCCGAATGGTATCGTCACAGTAAGTTTCGCAGAAATTCGCCAAATGGTTGACACATTATTAGGGAACCATATATACATGGAGGGGCACCGACACGACCACTGACTAACAATTTAATTATGCGACTTCTGACTTCGAGCCTCGCCTAGTATACTTTGAAAGCAGGCAATGAAAACAGGACGGAAGCGTACCTATATGAACATCACATGCTAATGAAACTAACTGGCAAAGCGTTAATCTGCTGGGATGGATTTCTGTGCCTAGGCCAAGTCACTGAAGTAACGGCATTGCCAAATGTATCACGAGTCCGCGTGAAAAGGCATATCCCACGGACCAGTGGTCACATATTTGTGCTCCTTCCAAACTAGTTCTTGTCGCCGCATGCACGGACATAATCCTGGTGGTCCAGCAGGCCTATAATCTTCACATTTCAACCGGCCGCTCTGATAACGTACATAATTAATACTGACCGCGTCATGTCCTCAGAATCCGTTTCTGCTCCATTTCATCTTTCGTACTGGAATCCATAGAATTCGCTTTGATCGTATCACAAAGTAGTCGCAGTTCGATATGGCGCTCTAGAACTAAGTTTTGGCAGCATTTAAATCTTCTGCCTCTTATCAAGCTATCAACACTAAATCATGTGTCTTCACACCAAAGTCACTACAAATGTAACCTGGCCCTCCTGCCCCCACAGACTGCCAGTTTACGGTCAATTGGTGCCATGAGTCGAGTTCGGTTATCCAACTATGATCTCGACATGACTAACTGGATCCAGTTCGACTGTACACGTCATCTAAGCGGTGACAGGTAGAGTGAAGCTCACAACTGCAACAAGTGCTGGTACAGTGCCAGACACATTTCTTTAGCCTCCTTGTTCTTTCACCACCGTTTTTACGACAATTTGTGCTGAATTAGAACCGTCATTGAAAGGGACATGCACGTCAGTATAAACTTCAACGGTGCTGTGGACTTCAAAAGAATGTAAGGCCCTTCGCGCATGCCAGTATGCCTGTCTTGTTACGACTGGACGCTCTGAGCTCCGGTTTTGTCGCAGATCTTTTGAATCCGTGTAACTTTTCATCTACAACGGACGGTCCTAACAGTCAAGTCCCCAGTGAGATCGTTCGAGTATCCAATACACTTCGTGATTCAAGCTTTCTTCTTACATTCTTTCACAACGGCTCGAACTTCACTGGGACATTATGTGCCCACCAAAGACACGCTCAATTATAGTACTCAATCTTCACACCCATCATTTCGTGGGCTGGGATAGTCTGTATAGCGACTCCCTACGGGCTGGACTGTCCGGGGACTGAATCCCAGTGAGGGCGTGTTTTTCCCCACCCATCAAGACCGGCCCTGGGGCCCACCCAGCCTCTTGTACAATGGGTACCGGGTCTCTTTCCCGGAGGTAAAGCGGCCGGAGCTAGGCGTTGATCACCCACAATCATCTAGGGCCGAAGTTAAAGAAAGAGCAGAACTATATCTGTACTCGCCCTCTGGGCCTGTATGGCCTGCTCTAGGGCGAATTTACAGCCATCTGTCATCTTCCTGTGGGGTACGCGGTAGCGCAGTTGGCTGAGGCACTGTACTACAAGCTGAAAGGTAGGGGTTCGATTCCCGACGGTGTCATTAGAATTTTTCATTGACATGAATCCTTTCGGCCGCACTATGGCCCTGGGGTTTACTCAGTCTCTAACAGAAATGAGTACCAGGAATATTTCCTGGGGGTAAAGGCGGCCGGTGTGTAGGGCTGACGACCTTACCATCTTCATTTGTCGACTGTCTTGAAATCTGAGAGCCTCAACCTCCTGGAACCCTCATGGCCTGTCCAGGCCATGAGGGTTTACCTTTACCTTTATCATCTTCCTGTATCTCCACATCGCTTCGCAAATTTCAGATGTTATGAATTAGGATTCTATACCGTAGTTCATTCGTATATATTCAACTTCAGTATTGCCTAATTTCGAGAACTGTCGCTGCTTAAACATTATACCCATTTCCGGCGCTGTTGCGTTACTTACAACCTACTGTGCCTGTTGTAGACGCTTTCAGGCTTTCACGTTGGTTCACTGCTCGTGTAGATCTCGTCTGCAAGGTGGTTGTACTGCCCACCTTTCAGAGGTCTTTACAGTCTTTAGCTTCAATGGCGGAAGATTATATCTGGTACCGGCCATGTGCGTTTCTTTAAGCATCCCTTACAATACATTGTTTACGACCTCAGCAGCTGATACACAGTTAACTCTCAAGTTATTTAATGACGGTGTTTTAACATCGGAGCTTATGTACGTCGAAACACACAGGGAACTCACTGGAGGTGATAATTTGGAGGTGGCTGCCACAGGCGGTCGTGGCTTAAAGCACTATCCGTAGATGTGCTTACAGACACCGTGACAAATGACTAAACGTTTAGCCAGAATAGCCAGTAACTAGGCTGATAGTTAGAGAAACCGTAGAAAATCACTGAACGCTTAGCCAGAATAGCCAGTAACTCGGCTGATATATACAGAAACCGTAGAAAATCACTAAACGTTAGCCAGAATAGCCAGTAACCCGGCTGATATTTAGAGAGACCGTAGAAAATCACTGAACGTTTAGCCAGACCAGCCAGTAACTCGGCTGATATTTAGAGAGACCGTAGAAAATCACTGAACGTTTAGCCAGACCAGCCAGTAACTCGGCTGATATTTAGAGAAACCGTAGAAAATCACTGAACGTTTGGCCAGAACAGCCAGTAACTAGGCTGATATTTAGAGAAACCGTAGAAAATCACTAAACGTTAGCCAGAATAGCCAGTAACCCGGCTGATATTTAGAGGAACCGTAGAAAATCACTGAACGTCCAGCCTGGATAGCCAGTAAACTAGCTGATATTTAGAGAAACCGTAGAAAATCACTGAACGTTCAGCCAGAATAGCCAGTAACTTGGCTGATAGTTACAGAAACCGTAGAAAGTCACTAAACGTTCAGCCAGAATAACCAGTAACCCGGCTGATATTTAGAGAAATCGTAGAAAAACCACTATTTAGGCAGATTAGCCAGTAACCTGGCTCAGATTTAAAACTGGTAGGAGGAGTTCAGACCGTTATCAAAAAACGACACCCTTAAAACGAACTTAGCATAGAAACGCAACCGTCCAGTCGCTTTAGTCTGACAACCTCATATAACCCAAGTTCAATGCGTCTTTACGACAGCTGCATGAGTTACATGGTCTTTGTCAACCTGATTACTGGTATGTAAATAGCAAATTCAGCGGCCACCGCATGTTAAAGTTGTCCCCTCCTCCTACTCCTAGCATGAACACATAATTTTATAACTGCATCAGGAAATTCCCCGCACCACAACAAACGCTTATCCTCTGATAACTCCATCAGTTCCTATCTAAGAACCACCAAAAACTACCACCTACACAAACACTTGCCGTGCAAGACAGAGACCCCAATAATTCGACAGTCGGGGTGACGCAACGTCTGAGGTCACTCTAAAATTTAACTTCCTGACCAAGGCGCATAGCTGTTCACTCGTCCCGCCCACCACGCTGCTAGGTAGGTCAGTGTGAACTGCTGAGTTCCCAGGGTCAGCGTGTGTGGCTTATGGTATTAATTGTTGTTAAATTTTGTGGTCAATTCTTTGTACACAAGCACGGTGCGTACTGCAGATTACACATACACAGGAATATTTGAGGCAAAGTAATTTTCAGCCACAGTTCGATCCTTCCACGCTTGTTAACATACTTTTGGAACATTCTATACTTATATTTTTAGCTGTCGTATTCGCCTGCATTTTATAGCTGTTGCTAAATGCTATAAACGTATAACGTAACGCGAGGAAAAACTTTGGTCCTTTCCTCTTACATAATCACCACCTCGGTAAACCGCCATGCAATCCCGTGATTAAAAAAATACAATCGCGCCTCTCTTTCTCGTACGCAATTGAAAATACAAAATTGCAACTGGACAAGTCGAAACACGTGAGCCTAGTAGTGAATCTACAGCTGAAAGCCAAGTGTTGTAGGAAACAAATTTAAAAGTAAAGCACAAAGAAAGCAAAGGCGAATGGCTGGTAATTCTGGTTCTTATTCGTGAAGTCCCGCTTTCGATTCTCTGTCCCGATGCGGAAAATCAACATGTTTTTCGTAATCTTCCTAGTCACTCCACAGCAATAGCAGCACCACGTTCTTCAACATCCTTCCCACTTCACAATACAAAATCACTTTCATATTCTAGGCTATAAAACCAACGATGGACTGGAATGTTGCAAGAAACAGTCGCCCTGCTGGTTACATTCATGAAACGTCGGCAGAGATTCCTGACCCAGATAGAAGACGTAACAAACAAGGAAATCTACAGCTGTGTACTTGTACCGTGTCTGGTTTTCGCGAAAGACGAGCGAAAAGTCTAAGCTATTGTATCGTGTACTACTTCACGTTATTCTAGCCAATGATCCGGCGTTCCAGTGACGGGACGAGATACGGACCACTTACAATGTAACACTCTGCAGCTGGTTTAGTTCCAGACCGGGTAGGTGTTGCAAGAGTAGAATCAGCAAAGAGTCCAACACTGATCACGTAACGTACACGATCCAGACTCTGGCGTTGTGACTTCATTAAATTAGGACAGCCCAGACAGCTTTTCCTTGTTCAATTTTGACATCGTCCAACCTATGATAAAATGGGAATTCTGACCATGGACGTCAAAAATTGGAAACCACTGTCTGGGAGCGAAGCGGTTAAGCTGAAGATCTCGACCTAGTAAATGGGGATTAACCTAACTTGTTACGACCGCCTTCTGATTGTCGTCTGACCGAGTGTCTTCAGGATTGCAGGCAGGCTGACTTCAATAAGGGATACTTTAAGAACCTTCACACATAGGCCAGACAGACCGAGGGAACATTTAGGTCCCATGTTTGGTGGGAATTTGTGAGTGAGCCAAGCGGCAGTGACTAGAAAGAATTACCTGTCATCAAAACACGTAAACAGCGTTAGAATATTCCTCACTGCTGACCTAAGCACCTTCCACAGGACCTTCCCTGGTATTCATGCCGAAGGAGCAATTGGCTAGCCGTTGCAGCGACGGGTAAAGCATGTCGGAACGCAAAGCCGTGAGTGTCAACGTAAAATCGTGCGGTAGTCGCAGCGCTGATAGCAATGATAAATACATATTACCACTGGCGACTACCACAACAGCAGCGTGGAGGATCTTGGAGGCCTAGATACATTACATGTGGTGGGTACGATATGACATCATCACCGCGATATTACAGTTGGTTCTATTCGGGGGGGGGGGGGGGGGGGGGGGAAGGAAAAGGGGGGACACGCCGGAACCCCAATAAAAAAACACACCCCCCCCCCCCCCCCTGGTGCCCCTCCAAA
>Ga0123354_10005534_pt1 | contig 18410 bp, 7 predicted proteins | sample TergutLab28metaG_2_FD_97872 | JGI IMG/M metagenome (GOLD analysis project Ga0123354, IMG submission 97872) | Labiotermes labralis P4 segment gut microbial communities from Petit-Saut dam, French Guiana - Lab288 P4 | ecosystem: Host-associated > Arthropoda: Insects > Digestive system > Gut ...
ACCAACTTGATGTCACTTGCTTTATTATTTCATTATTTAATGCTCAACATGTTTCGGATGTTAATACATCCATCCTCAGGAGCTTGCGACTTATTTGTTATTTCATGGGTTGTATTGCTCTGGTTTGATGTGTGTTGGTGTTACATTGTGGTTCTGCTGGGGTGGTGTGGTATCCTTATGCAGGCTGAAGCACTAGTGCAATACAACCCATGAAATAACTCAACAAATAAGTCACAAGCTCCTGAAGATGGATGTACTAACATCCAAAAGATGTCGAGCATTAAATAATGAAATAATAAAGCACGTGACATCAAGTTGATCTATCTTTATTCAACTACGAGGGGGGACCCAAAAATAATGAGAATTTTTTTATGGAAGTGAGAGGGGCGGTACTTCTGTCTGCTCCCGCTTGATGTGTGTACATGACTGCCCTCCGCATCAATTGGCCAGGCAGCGTCCTTGAGGAAAGGTCTATGGGTCCATGTGATTTTTTCTTGAGCCTCTGTCATTGTTTTCGTCGCTTTTTCGATGGCAGACTTAAAAGAACAACGTGTTTGCATCGAGTTTTGTTTCCTTTTGGGGAAAACAGCAGCAGAAACTGTCACAATGCTTCGAGACGCTTTTAAAGAAGCAGCTTTGAGCCAGGCAAGGGTTTACAAATGGTTTTCTCAGTTCAAACATGGTGACATGTCACTTAAAGACCAACCGTGATCTGGGCGTCCTTCAACAAGCAGAACCGACGAAAACATTCAAAAAATTCGCGATGCGATAATGTTTGATTGTCGTCGAACAATCGATGCATTAGAAGCATTGACTGGAGTTTTGTGGAGCTCATGTCAATGAATTTTAACAGAAGAACTTCACATGGAACGAGTTGCTGCGAAATTCGTTCCTTGCTTGCTCTCGGAGGATCAGAGAGCTAATCGTTTGGATGTGTGCCGTGAAATGAAAGATAAGTGAAAATTTATCCAGACTGTTTGTCCAAAATCACCAAATTTTTTCCTGTTTCCAAGAATGAAGAGGGACCTTAAAGGAAAGCGTTTTCAGAATGTAGAGGAGGTGAGGGAGAAAATGATGGAGGCACTGAAGGCTATCACTTTGCAAGAGTTCCACAACTGTTTTGAACAATGGAAAAAGCTGTGGGATAAGTGTATTGATTCTCAAGGAGAGTATTTTGAGGGTGATTAAATTTTGAAAATGTTCGGAGAAATATACGATTTAAAAAAAAAATTCTTGTTATTTTTGGGTCCTCCCTCATATTCATGCTCTATGTTTTCTAATAACACGTTTCAGTGTCCTCTGAAAACATTTTTCTAAGAATAATGTTTTATGCAACACCATTTTGATATTCACACAAATTTGACACTACCTATGAACTGACATCCATTTTGCTTCAATTACAATAAGGATTCAAAGTACTGACAAGGTTGCTTAAGCTGATGTTTTCAGTAATACAAACTGAATACAACCGGGAAAGAAACTCCTCATAACATTTAAATGAAATATATAAATATTTTCCAGTTTTGAGAAAATGTGTAATCTTTAACAATCTAGTCGCAGTATTAGCAAATGTCCATTAAGAAATCACAGAGCAACTCTCAAATTTTATATAATTCAAACTGCAACTGATAAAACAGTGCACTCCCCAATGTTCTGTTTCATAACTACCCTCTCAGAATACTAAGCTGAAATTAGTAACAAAATTAATGTTTACCATCAATACGCACACTTCATATTTTTATATGTAAGACTATCAACACATAAAAGTGGAAGCTATAGTATCATAACACATTATGTAAAATGACTACATTAAAATCTTTAATAAATTCTTACACACTGATGCCTGCTTCCAATTCCAAGTTTGGTTTCTGTATACCTATACAGCAGCAAAATCCTCTCCATATTGAGTTCTCCAAGTGCTTCATGATACAATGCACATTTGCAAAAATGCAGAGAGCAGTCACTATTTTACTTACTTAAAGACAAAATGTATGTTTTTTAATTTTAAAGTATCGCTTACAATGTATTAAATGCTGATACTGCTTTAATTACACTTTGCATTATCAGACATGAAAAAAGAGCACACATTGATGATTGTCAAAACACTACTCATTGTACTGCTCTAAATGGGTATTATACTCCTGTATATTAAGTGTACAGGCCAGTCCCCAGTTTTACTGAACTTTCATGTACAGTATAGCAGTGTCCTCCAAACTTCAACACTCCTTGATCCCTTCACATGCACATGCCTGTCCTGATATACAGCACTCAAAACTACAATCATACTGTTCCTATTTTGATAAAAACAGGTGAGAAATGTTGTCTAACCTGTGAAGTCTTTGATCACAGGTTAGTTTATATTAAATGAGAATGACAAATCCTGCATGAAGAGCATAACAGGACAACACATTAAACAAGAGAATTACAACAGAAAGCTCCATGCAAAATTGAAGTGCAGTGGCATTTTATATTAGGTACACTTGCTTAACAGAATACAAAAGAAGTTTCTATACTACCAATGTGTGTGTGTGTGTGTGTGTGTGTGTGTGTGGGGGGGGGGAGATTAATTTGTACACTTAATGCAACATAAACCTCATAAAAAGTCATGAACACCAACCATAACAAAACGAAAAGCCAATTTTGCTATGTATCTACTGCAGGCCCCACATCAGGTAGTGCAAGTCTACCAGATGGCAGTAAAATGAAGAGTAATTCTCATTTAAAACTTACCTCACACGAAAGCAAAACACACCTTGATGTAAAATCACAAAACTGAATTACACAGACACTTCTTCACTAGCAACTTCTTGAAATTTGCAAGATTTGGTAAGCCAGTACAGTGTGGTGTTGACCTAATCTGCAGCAAACACCGTAACTGCAAAACCAATCCACCTTACCAAGCAATATCTGGGGATCCCAAACATATTATACTACAAAAGTACACAGCTACTGTACAATACTGCAATGGAACATGCAAAATTAACTCAAAATTACATACATCCATACACATTCTTAAACCCTGGCAAGTTTTTTTTTTTGCATTTTTTAACATCACTACCAATATGTGAGTTTGTACTGGAACTGCTTTGCTTTATATCATATTTATAAAAATGCTAGTCCAAAACAGAAAAATAAGTTTCAACAATACACAGGTCAGTGGGAATGCAACCTTGCACGGTCATAATTAACAGAGTGGCGTAATTACCACACATGTACTGGAGGCCTAAGTACCAGAGGTTGTTATGGAATATCCCAACAATGGTAGACACATCTTGGTAGAATGTAAGGATATATTCATATTCATTTCATCAAGGTACACAGTCAGATACTATATAGATACATCACTATTTACCACCAGACATAAATGTACTTTTGCTTTTGGATAACCCATAATTTTCAGTCACTCCCAATCATTTCTTCCATACTTACAAAGACAGATTTGCCCTAGTAAAGCCAGCACAATCTAAAAATATCCGTTAGTCACACACAACAGTCAATATCAATTAGTTCAATTATGAAGTTCCAGCATTGCTACAAATTAGCGCCGGCTTTTTTTTTGCCTGGATTGATGAGAATCCCATTTCTTGTCTGGAGTCCTGGATGACCTTGAATCACTGCCACACCTACTGGAAGAATGGGATCTTGACCTGGAATTCCCACCACTCCCGCTGTGGAATGGAAATTTTATCACATTCTATATCTCAGCGGAGAGTTACAAGCAGAAGTAATACTGAAACTGAATATGCATACAGAAAAAATGAACCCTGTTCTGTTGCTGCAACTGCTCCATTCAGGCATTGCCTTCAGACACACAAAATAACAGCTTTAAAAATTTGTAAAATTCAGTATTTAAAAGCAAAACTGCATTGAGAATCTGCACAATTTAACTTCATTCAATAAAAGTGCAACAGAACTACATAAATGGATTAGTGAAAGACTATGGTTTAGGCAGCATATTCAAAATGTTTTGCAAATTATATGATCATTTCTGCTACAGAAGGGTATTCATTTTAGCTTCACAGGTATAAAGTACTGCCTTGAGAATAACAGTGTCAGCTCATTCCCACAGAACTCCCAACTAAATGTAATGTTCACAGTTCTACACTTAAACAAATACCACACTATCTGCAACACCTTGTGAATCAGGGCCTGCATGTTTTGCAAATACAAATGCAGTTTATTGCTACTTCATACCATGTGGGACAACTGACAGCTGTGGCTCTTTGCTTACATGTCATTCTTTCTGGAAATCACTTTATAAATAAACCTGGCCATCATCAGCAAAAATTTCTTTCAATGGAGTGTTCAACTGGCAACATGCTTGTTTTGGTTAAAAAGAGTACAACTTCAGGACAAACATGCCTTAAAGGGACAATTATGAAAGGACATGAGGCCCTGAAAAGGGTTAACTACAAAAGAGCTCTTATAAGGACTATGGGCAGAGAAAAAGCCAAACCTTGGAAGAAGCTGTTTTTATACCTGTATGGTGTGATTGGTAGGTTTCCATTACCTACTTAGAAAGAAAACATCCTCCCTGTTCATGTTGGTGAGATGGAGTTTAGGTTGTATTGCTTCCCCAGTGATCAAGTCTGATTCTACCTTAGCACAAAGAGACACTATTTTCTGCGGCCAGTACAGTCGCCATGCTAAATGAGGCCTCCTTCAGAGAACTTTCAAACAGAATGCCCATAACAGGCAGATTCGATAGGACCTCAGTTCTCCTTACAGTCATACCCTGCAAAGAGGACGCAACTTTGGCAACTTCTTCACTCCTTATTGGTACTACATTTAACCACAATAGCAGAGTGCTATACCAGCACTTCAGGACTGGTGGCCTTTGCTGTGCGAAGGATCTAGTTTCCTTTATGTTGTGAAGGATAACCCAGCCCTGATGACACCATGCACATACAGTATCCCCTCATAATGTAAGATGGATTACACTGAACAGGCTGGACATTCCACTGAGACGTGTCAAAGAGAACAATCTGTATCTATTTAACATCATAACCTTTTATAGACGAAGCGCAAACCGCTTTATTTAAAGATCCAGTCCATGCCGCACAGTAAACACTTTTCAACTCAGTTATAAAAACCAATCAGTTTATGCTGTATGTGGCAGAAGTCACTGTTTGTTCTCAGATAAATACAATACACATAAATAGAGTGTTGACGGAATGTACAATTGTTGAATGTTAAACCTGTTGGTGCATGACGTAACCAGTTGGCTTTAAAAGGTTAATAAACACAAACTCAGAAACAAAATACCAGTATACTGGCTGAAAATTCCAGACACATGGACCAGATCATCAAGAAAAAGAAACTGAGCTCCATTCCAAAAATTAATTTGAAACGTAGATCCACCACTCTCCTGGCAGGTTGTGGAGGCCTTTCATTCACCCTCAAGGAACAATAGAAGTCTCTATTTAAGTGCATGTCTTGACTTAGTTTTCCTTTGCCCATGGTTCCTACAAGGGCCTATTCAAGGCCTCCAGACCATTTCTTGTTGCTCCTTCAAAACGTGTTCCTGAATCTTCCCCTTCAGGGTCATCTCTTTTCTGATCTTTGGCTGTGACTCCTCCTATCACCCTTGCTGCACTTTTCCCCACCTCTCCTATATAACCTGGCCCATCCTGAATTGGTATAACTCCTAGCCTGACATTAAGCCACCACATTTCTCCCAAAATGCAGGTAATCTCATACAAGACTACATGGTGTTGCAACCCACAAGCCCACAATCTGAAACATATTAAACTTACATTAGTGTTCGTGAATAATTTCACTTCCAAATTGTCTAAATGACTTAGAACACATTTTCAAATTATGCCAACATTAAATTATGCTTCTAAAATATGAAATACTGTGGGCAACAACATTTCAAAAACAGGGACATGTTCCAGGAATTTTACACACAATATATTTTCCTGACATATTCAAATTTCCTTCAATGAAGAAAGCAGACACTGGAAGACAGGCAAACATATAAAGCCACTATAAAAATGAAAGACAGTAAGTTACAAACAATCTCACCTTGTGATGCGCCTCCTATCCAGAAAGCTAGGTGATCCCCTGCGTCTGGGTATAGACGGTGACCGTGAGCGGGATGAATGGCTTGTATGAGGACTTGCACTTGGGCTCTTGTGACTGGAACGTGATCGGCTGCGGGTGCGAGACCGGTTGCTGTGGCTGCGTGAACTATGCCCACTGGAACTGTTGGAGCTGAGAGTGCGGCTGTGAGACCTGCTTCGTGATGGGGTGCGTGACAAAGAACGAGACCCTGAATGGGTTCTGCTCCGTGTCAGGCTGCGTGATGCTGACCGACTGTGTGACCGAGATCCACTGCTACTGGATGACCAGCTCTTTACACTGTCTTGCCTCGAAGGGCTGAAAATACAACTCTGTATATTGGCCAGTACTGAATGTGGATATTTTACTCACTTTTTAAATTTCAACTTGAACTTCTTTCAAGATATGATAACAGAATTGAAAGTTTATCAGTAATCAAACAGTAACAGAAATATACACTATGTCACTACTAGTTTCCCAGTACTGAAGCCAACATGAAATCAGATGGATGAGAACACATACCTACGACTGTATGACGAATGTGAGGAGCTATGTGACTTTCGCGACTTGGGTGATGATTTGCTATGACCTTGTGACTCAGATCTGGATCTGGATCTTGATCTGCTACTGGAGTTGGACTGCTGTCTTCGTCGCAATGCCTCAAGGCCAGGGGAATGAGGTCTCTTCTGGTTAAGCTTTCCAGATTCTACAACAGCTGCATCTTTCTTTGATGTGTCTGATGCACTATCAACACTGTTTTTCTCAGTTTCTGAGATCTTTGTAACTGGTGGTGAGCCTGGTGGTTTTGGAATTGCTGAAGGCTGTATAGGTGGGGGATGTTCAGGACTCTTTGGGGAAAGTGGTAAGTGGGATGGTGGAGGACTTGATGGTAATACAACATCTACAATTTGCTTCTCTGCCACCGTTTTCTCAATGACTTTGTTCTTGGGTTCTTTATCAGGAAGTGCAATATCTGATATGGATGTTCCACCTGACGCAACTGTAAGGGGCTTTACTACTTTATCTTCTCTCACAACCTTCTCTTCTTTCACAGCTGAAACTTTCAGTTTGTCATCTTTATATATTGGCTTTTCCTGACTTCTGAGATCTGGTAACACTTTAGACAACTTCTTCTCCAGTGTTTCTTTAGCCTTCTCTGCAAGCCCAGACTTAAGCAGTTTTAATGTTTGAATTTCTTTTTCATCTTCCCTTTCTTTTTCTTTGACATCTTTCTCATCTTCCTCTTCTTCTTCTTCACCACTAGATGAACGAAGTCTAACCCTAGGGATCACAGCTGGTGCTGGACGCCTGTTTCTTGATTCTGAGCGAGAACGAGACCTTGATGACTTGCTCAGGGATGATTTTCTTCTGGATGATCTATTCCTTCCACCACTACTGCTCTTACTACATGATGGTTTGGTGTCTATGATATCCCTATATCTTTCAGGATTTCTCTCCAGTGGAGAGTAACTTAAACTTGAATTTGCACTACTGCTGCTAACACTTCTGCTTGTATGTCCTTGTTTATGTTCACTATCTTTCCTCCTGCTGGTGGGAGTTGGTGATTTAGTTCTTTTCTTATGGTTAGACTGTCCATGTCCATGTGTTGGTGATGGAGATGCTTTTCTATTTGCTTTGTGATTTCTACTTGGTGACTTACTTCTGCTTTTGGCCCTCTGTTCATGATGATGGCTACATGCAGGAGAACGTGATGCCCGTTTCCTTTCTGTTTTATTACGAGTCTGACTGTGGCTCCTAGAATGCTGTCGAGAATATTTTGGTGATGCAGATCTGGAATTCTTTCTTGAACGATGCTTGCTAATTGGTGATCTGCTTTTGCTCTTTGAGTGAGGCCTTCTCCCTGTCCTGGGGGATGTAGAGTACCGTGACTGTTTTCTTTTAGGGGAAGTGGATGAAGATACTGCATTGCTCCTTGCATCATGATCTCTCTTTGACCTGTGGTTTTTGACAGAAGGTGAACGAGTATGACTCACTGACTGACGGTGTGTCTGTTTCACTTTAAGAGAATGTGATACATATGATGTACATTTTCTGTCTCTTGCATTACCAGAACTGTAATTTAACACTGAAGAGGATCTACTTTTGCTTCTTGACTTGTGTCGATCTTCCTTTCTGCTTCTAGAAGACTGTTTATTGCTAGACCTGTAGTTCAGAACAGATGGCGATCTAGTTTGACTCCTGGACTTCCTATGTCGGTTCTTTGGGGAGGCCGAAATATGAGATGGTTTCATATCTGCCACACCTTTGGCTCTTTTGGCAGATGGTGATCGAGTGCGACTAGTACTCTGGGGACTAGACCTATGACTCTTACTGGAAGGTGATGCAGATCTTCGACGTGCACTTCGCTTGCTTTTAGGAGACTGAGATGAACGATGTTTCTTCTGTGAATTTTGTGTAGTACTCTTACTCTTCTTTGGAGACAAGGATCGTGAATGACTTACTCTACCATCAGAAGAAATGCTTCGACGCACAGCCATATCCAAACTTTCTTTCTTTCTTCTGTCTTCCCTTTCTTTCTCCCTCCTATCCTTCTCCTTTCCTTTATCTCTTAATTCTCTTTCCCTATCCTTCGTTCTCTTATGTTTTTTTACCTCATTATCACTCTCAACATGTTTCTTATTTCTTGAGTCACACTTTTCCTTCCTGCTGTCTACTTTTCTTATGTTTCCATCGCGGCTGCTGTTCCTTGGGTTCTGATCATGTGAGCCACCACGACGTATCTGTGGTTTGGACCTAGCATTATAATTTTCTACTGGTGAAGAATCGTAGGTTTTCTCATAATGTCGACTTGACTTTTCCGTAAATTGAGTATTGGACTGCTGCCTCTCAACCTCAGGGTTACTGAAAGTGGAAATGAATATTAATGATTCTGTGGCCAATAAATAATGGTACAATACTGGATGTCAATGAATAATAACATTTTCAGTCATTATAGGTTGTTCAATGTTATAAAGGAAATATTTTGCTTCAATGCAACGTTTTCATAAAGACAAATTAATGACTATGAAATAGGCCTGTATTCAACCTCAGGGAACTCAGACAAAATGCCTAAAGAGTTGCAGATTTATGACTGCTTAGAACTGTTTTTGGTATTCTCTCCTCTCGCAGCCTTTTGACGTGGCCATACCGTTGTAGTTTTTTCTGCTCTATGATATCTATGATGTCCAGCTTCCCTTTCACTTCCATTATTTCCTTTATATGTCCAAGAAAAAAATGGATGGAAGGAGTACCAACAGCCATGACAACAAGAAATTTAGAACCAGAACAATGGAGAAACAGAGAGGAATGGCGAAGACGGTGACAGCTGTTAAAAAACCGGACATGCAGATATATAGATAGATAGAATTGTTTTTAATTTTTCACCGCTGACATTCGTGTACTGTACAGACCTTTAATTCTTCACGCGTTAGTGGTCTTTGTGCACCGTACAGTTGCGACTGCATGTAATTTTACTATACAATTAAAACTCCTCTGTTCTGGGCAATAGTTGGAATTTAAAACCCAGCACCGCTGAAGTGTTCAAGAAATCTATGACAAATCCATACACTCATATATATCATGTGATAACTTGCTAAGTTTTATATAAAGGCATATCTGCCTTCTGATTACTTACCTGTCAGATGAACTCTCACGGGAATAATCTGGCCTTTTCTTGAGCCCACTTCCTACTCGTTTTCTCTGAAGGTCACAAAAAGAGAACAAATTCAATTATGGGTTCAGTTTCTAAGCACAATAGACGTCATTTATGATTACATGACATTTATGTGATTATAACAATGCTTCAGGTTGTAACAGGAATACATTTTAAATAAAAATGATATCCTGAACTTTAAAATGGGACAACTTTTCTGTACAATTGACATGAGACTCTTAGGACAAAAATGACAAGAGTAATATATTGTAACATTCTAATGGTGAACCCCTTGCTGTGATACTCACTGAGACCTCATAAGATCTAAGGTTTCCATGGCAGTGACTATGAAAAACACAGTCTTCTGAAATGTGACACCATTTATTTTGGTAGGAATTTGATAAAAGTAGATGCATATGAAACATCGGTAAATTTCTAGTAGACTATGTGACATCATATCCCAGAAGACAGGATTCTTCCCTGAAACTATTTTAATACAAGACGAGATGGAGACTTCTTGGATAGTGAAGTAGCTGATAAAAATTGATGCAATACACATTTCTAGTCTTGTGAACTGCTTTGGCAAAAGAGTTCATATAAATCTGGGTTTATGGTGAACTCATACTGACCAAAACAAAATTCATGACAGCCTCTGCTGTAAACTTCCAGTACCTAATTTCATGGAAATCTATTAAGTGGTTTCTTTTTCACAGCTACCTTCAAGACTTCTCACTGGTATCCCTAATCATTTCATTACAATTACTGCCAGGCTAGGAAACATGCCAACTAACTTCATGGAAATAAAGCAGACTGTAATCCCACCTTTCCTTAATACAGAAGAGGCTTAGTTCAACATTACAACATACAGTCCTCCTCTACTAGAAACCAACATATTTTACAAAGTGACTCCTATTTTGAAATTGTGCAAGCTGAAAGTCAAATATTGTGCTTGTCACGTAACAAAATGTGAACAACATATCAGATGTGTGGAAAAAGCAACTGTCCCATTTTAACACATTCCATTTTCAATGCCCCATATACAGAATGGATAAGATTTATATTTAAAAAACTTTGAGGAGAAACTAGTGATAAAAATACGATCTCTATAAACAAATACTGAACAGAATTTCTGTGTTAAAAAACTAATGGAAATTCTGTGCTTTTCATATTGTTAAATGTCAATTACATTCTTTTTAAATTAGGTGTACAAAGTACATTAAATATACAGTAATAATTTTAGTAGTAAACAGACCCAAATAACAGCCAGAACATACACACTGCAATATTGAACTACTTCAAATGAAACACATTCTCTCCATCTTCACTTCAATAAGCCTGGCTGGAAAAGCTTACAGTGCACAAGAGTAACCTTGCTTGCACATTCACTGAATGCACCATGACTGTTTAGACTGACAAAAAGAAAAATGCATGTCAGTGTCAATCATAATGATTTTGTATATCCAACATTTTGTATTATCGCATGCAAGCTACCCTGGTATTAAAGCTAAAATCTATACCACATGGAGCATAAAACACAAACACTAATACAGATAAATTAATCTCAAATCTATGAGTCAATTTAAAGGAATAAGAAACAATGCATGACCATTTTTGTGTGTTTGGACTGTTGTGTGCTGGCACTGATCAATCAATGTACTATGTATATCAGAAATGTTCTAACTTGGTTTGATACTACCACAGCAAGCTTTCATTTTTTAATTTGATCCTTCTCAAAGGCTTCTAGTCATGTCTGTTGTTTCACTTACTTAAAACAAATGATCACAACAAAAACAAAAATTTAAAAATCACAAAAGTCTAATATCACTGGTATCTCCTTAAAGTACTGCTACTGTCTTGCCCCTGTGCTGCTTCACTACTGAACAGATATGAACACCATGTCTGGGAAACATCAATACAGAAATGTGACAAACATAAAAAGCTGTACAAGTAACACACATGGAAGACTTTAAAGGAACACACCAAAGAATAAAATAATAACTACATGAGTTAAAGTACAGCAAGAGTGACAAGAAGAAAGCTAACAACACAACCTCCATGTACATTACAAACATGCACACAACACCCAAAAATGCTGACTGCATATTGAAAACTGCTTCTGTAGCCACAGCATTCCATAAACCAGCCGAAGTCAGTGGCCAATAGACGACTATATAACACCACAAACTTATGCAGAAAATTAGATTTGGTCTTGTGGCAAATTAAATCTTTCAGACATCAACCTATGTGCCAGTATTATTCTTCAACTGAACTTGTCACATAATTCAAAGATGGCTTTGATATGTCACTAACAAAGCAAATTCCAAAACTTTGTATCCAAGGTCTTCACACTTTTACATTCAAACAACCAAAAGATGTAATATCCAGATTCAAAACCTACACACATGCACAATACGATAATTTTGAAGTTAATGCCCACATAATGATTTCATGGAACTCCTCCTATGCTTGCCAGAAGTCATGTGAGAGTGACATGAACACTTGTTCAATGCATTTTCCTCCAAAGCAGCATTTTTGTATGTCTGATATTAAAACAGAAACATGAGAACATAGTACATGTGCAAGTTTACATTTGGTTATAAATAATATTATAGAACGAAACCACCGCCACCAGAACTTCAATATTCTTTATAACGAATACTTACTCAATGACATACAATCCTATGTATTGGTGCGTGGTGTTATAAACAAGAACAATTTTTATCGCTCTAGATTTGTTTCTACTCTGTATTATTCACAAGGAATAAGCCCTTCAAAAAATCTGTTTTAGTATATCCAAACGTAGCATTCTACATTTGTAAATAAGACACTTTATTTGATTAAAAAGAGATCATGCAAACATCTGAACAGTGTCTAAGGGGGGAAATGGGTATGACAAGTTGAACCATTTTAAAGCAGTAAAATGACCTTAGAAAGTTTAATGAAGAAATTAAACTATAAAAACTAAGACTAGTAGGAAGTAGTGAATTTCCTGTCCAAAATACTGTAAGACATGAGAAATTCAAACAATAATTTCACAGATTACCTTAAATTTTGTACTAAGAATTAAAGAAAAGTTATTTACTGGATATTTTATTGTGTAAAATCTATGCCAAATATTACATAAAATGAAAATTATCCATGTTCTGTCAGTAAGATAAGTCAATATAAACACACACACACACACACAAACACAGCACCAACTGCACTATGATTAGATACAATGATACACACACGTGGTAAACTTCCTACATGTTTTGGTCCTTGTTTTGGCCATCTTCAGGGAGGTATTCAACAAAGAAAAATACATTAGTGACTAGCTGTATCACAGATGTGCAATAATACAGTTGAAATACAGAATGTTAAAATGGTTAAAAATACTTTAAAATGTATAGTACAGAATGTAATGATAACAGCTATTATTTGACTTGCCAACAAAGAACCGTTGCAGAAATTTGTTTATATCACTATGATGATACAAACAACCACAGGAGACACAAAGACATATCCCTGAAAATGAGGATAAATTGCTGCAAAAGATATTTGTTTGCAATTCAGACAATAGCTGTAACGATACACACTAAGTACTACATATTCTAAAATATCTGTAACCATTTTAATATCCTGTATTTAACTGTATTATTGTATCTCTATGATACAACTAGTCATTAACATATTTTTCTTTGTTGAATACCTCCCTGAAGATGACCAAAACATGTAGGAGGTTTACCAAATGTTTGTGTATCATATATCAAATCACAATGGAGTTGTTGGTATATATATGGTGACTATATAAAATTATTTATTAATTTACTATTATAATCTCCATATATAAATAAATTTACTGGAATTAAATCAGTCTTTTATTATTAACCTGTATAAATAAAATAATACAATGGTGTTCATGACTAAAAGACAAAGTGCAAAGTCCTTACCAATTCTTGAGGTGTATGACAGCTTTTATTTTTTCAAAATTATAACCACATAAGTATATGTCACATGGATTATCATTTTGGATTTATATAGCGCACAACATACACACAACCACACACACTCTTGAGCGCACATGACACATACACTCAGACACCACAAACACACACACACACACACACACAGTTTCCATTAACCTGAAACTCTAATCTAATACTCAAAACACAATAATGTACAAAGATACTATTACTTTTATATAAGTCAGCAAATCAAAGATTGCTTCTTATTTTTATCCAAGATAAATGGAAGGCAAATAAATGTGACAGCAAAAACTCTCATACAGAATCAAGAATTACACTGGTACTGACTTTTGCAATCTAAATTTCGATCACAAATGAAATGAGCTTCATACCTTTCTAAACAAAAACATTAAATTTACAGGAACTATACTTACTATTTGGTAATATCCTTGGAAACGTCCATATATATGATTGCAGAATTCCATGAAACACAATATGGATGAAAACCAACAGGAAACAAAGGTGAAATAAAAGGATACATACAACAAGGGGTAGTATAATGGGACAAATGTAATGTCAAAATTCTAAGCAGGTTTGACCAAAGAAGTCAAGAGAATTTTTTTAAAACATTCATAATTAAATTGCTGTACAGAAAGAACTGTCTGGTTAGGGGATGTACTGCAAATTATTCAGCAATGTTTTTCATAAGTATTGCACCGCTTAATTGTGCTAGTATACAATGACGTTATTAGCAACAAATGCAACAGCCCTGATCCACTCTCTTGCATTTTACAGAATACTTAACAAACTGCATAAAAAACTGTGGGATGATGGATCAGTTTGTGTTGCAGATAAGACATGGATGAAATCAACCACTTCCCAGTGCATAATCTTCTCCCTGTTCACAGCTGTCTTCAATGCAGAAACACAGAGAAAAGCACAATCCATGCAGGAGTATCACTAAAATGGGAGTACTGTAAATAGGTGTTCCTCTTTGTAGGAAGAAATGTGTTTTAAAGAAAGTACACTACTTATGAAAGACACTGCTGTAGTACTCTAGGGGGCTCTGCCTCCCAGTTTACCTCTTGATGAGATCTCTTATCCTTGGAGATACTCTCTCCCCTCTCCTTTTGCTGCTTATTCTTGTCCTTCTTCTTATGGTGCTGTCTGTCTTCACTAGAATTAGAAGCACTGAAATAAAGATGAATCTACTTAGTTGAAAGAATCTACTTTAATGTTAATGTCTGATTGAGCTGTGAAGGCAAAATGAGGTGAAGAGTGAGAGAAAAGAATTTAATACTAATGGGTTGGGATGCTACCAACATCCTTCAGTATGCAGACAATACCTTTACATTATATTTACTTGAATGTAAAACAACCTCATTTCATGATTTCTAATTTTCTGGGATATACCAGCATAGAACATGTTTAATTTTGTGTGTGATTATAAGGTGAAGTCCCTTTTTTCAGATGATGAATTAAAAAAAACATCTTTTCTTATATTTGTTAAACACAATATCGATGAGTTAAAATAAATAAAAGAAACCACACATCCAGATTATTTTCCCCTTTTCTAACACAGACTGCATTCCAAGTAAATCAGTTCTTTGCCAGGTAACAAGTGTCTCCAGTAACCTTACATACTCAAAGTGGTACCTTTAACCCTCTCACAGTACACCCTCATTTGAAGTGACAAGCCTATGTTGAACAAGTCACAATAGGATAACTTCAATGACCCTTGTGTAGGAGTAAATGCTGATACACAAAGCCTGTACAGAGGACCAAAACATCAAGACATATTACTGACTGGCCATAAACCACTAGTTTGATTAATACTGTTCTGATGATAAACAAGCAGTAATTAAGGAATGCCTCAGGCAGGATATAACTGCGATACCACACATTTGAATTAAATAGGCTGCAGCAGGTTGCTGGTATGAGATTTGCAAAAAGCACATTACCGAGTGGCTTGGGACAGTGGTAAATAAGGTTAACGGTTAGAGTCCTGGCCGGTAGCTATATATCATCAATGAAGATATTCATAGCTTTCATCAGTTATTTCAGATAAACTCCACAATAACACCTCAAAACATGACATGACTGCTTACTTTCACACTCACAATTATTATTCTTCATTACATCATATGACAATACACAAACTATGGAACTACGGCAAGAACTTGATTACACAATTAGGAGCAACACAAAAAAGTATGGGGATCAAAAATGAGCCAGGGAAGATATGAAGAGCATAAGATTAGACTGGAGATAAGTACAAGAAAGGTTGTACAAAGATTAAGAGGGAAAACATTTTCTGTAGTGGCAACCTCAAAGAAATGGGAATAATATTAACCTGCTGGAATCAGTGCTGTCACTTAATGCTGATGAGGAAGAGTCATCTGAAGATGAAGAAGATCGTCGTCGTTTGTGACGCTCCTTCTCTTTCTTTTTATCTTTTGCAGAAACCTTCTTCTTTGAATGTTTAGGTGATTCAGACCTATGCAACATATGAAGTCAGCAATGTTACAAACTACAAATGTTCCTTCTCTTGTATAGATTAAAATAAAATTCTGCAGTCTATACAAATGGCTACTGTCCAGTTAAACAAATGTGGATTTTGTTCCAAACACATGTATGTTAACTGACATACTAAACAAAATAGTAAACTCAAATAATTTGTCCGTTTGACTTTTTCATCTCTGACACATGAAATTACTAAAATCAAAAACAAGGGACTAATGACAAACATAATAAACATACATTTAATCACAATCAAAAACTTATAGCTTATGATAATAACTGGATGTTTCAATCTAATTTTCATAAAAATCAACTGTACTATTATGGGCAAAGAAGTGTCAAAACACTTGCTTTCATTTAATTCCAGTTATTTTAACAAAATTTTCAAACTTCATTATTTTTGTGATTACAAATTTTTTAATAAATGAAACACGAAATTCAAGTACGCATGTACAGGAAACCACTTAACTTTGAATGATAAATACATACATGAATCAAAAGAGGATGTCCAAATGAGTTTGAACATAGTTTCCGGCTTCAAGAACATAAGTAACAACTGCATTAACATAAACCACAAAGTACTGGTTATGGCCCACACTAACAGAAGACCTAGGAATACTGTATTCTGAGATGTGATACTGTGTAGCATTGTAGAACTTTACTAACAATATGGAGGAACCTGTTGTGTTAAGACAGAGGAATTGGGTTCGTCAAAGAAGTCAGTAAATTTCTACCAGACTACACAGTGTCACAGCCCAGAACACAATACTCTCTACAGTTACTGTTGTGAAAATCTCAAAACTCACACAACAAGATACTCATTTTCCCAAGTACTGTACATGTCAGCAACAAAATGTGGAGAAGGTGAGGAAATTCACAGGTCTTCTACATACACATCATATCTTGTGCAGAAACAAAACAAATTTTAGTGGTTCACTACCACATAGCAATACACAAGTGCTTTCGCAAGACATAAAACATAAATTAAATGTGTAATCTTATGTTAGTCCTCCACAACACTTCCAGAGTCTTAAGAAAACTGGATTTAATATAACTGAGGGTTTCAGTGCTTTTATACCATTTCGCAATTTTTGTAGCCTCCAATACCGGCCTACAGTCTTTGAAATTTGACTTCAATGGCTTCTTAGAAATATATTAAGAGGGGAATGCTCCTGGTCATATTTTTCCTCCTACCTGCAAATTTTAACATTAAGCGCTTAGGTAATAGACGGATATGCATAAGCAGGGGGGGGGGGACTGGATCAACTGCACATTTACACAATCTTACTCAGTATATAAATATACACGTCTCTTTCGTTATAAAATGCAAAAGACAGGTACAAAGAAACTGCTGAAGAAATTAAAACAGCACTGTTTATGTACTTTTGATATATAATAACAAAATATAACACATCCATAAAAGATTATTAATTATCAATAGGTGTAGTGCATGCAAGAAATCAAACTGGACAGCGTAGAGTTCTCACGTACAGTATAAAAGCATACAAAAATGTAAGACAGAAATGTGAGCCACTTGTAATTACTTTACAAAAGTCAGCAACATTAAAAAAAAAAAACCAGCAATAAAAGCTGTAATTACTGCCAGGACACCTGACTATCTATTAAATAATTCCTGTACTGAAGCTAATAATACGTGAACATAAACCTCAATGAACATCCCTTGCTCAGAGCCCAAACATTCATTACAAACATGTTCAGACCATATGTACAGGATATCTTGATATTAAAAAATAAAGACCATAATTCAGAACAGTTTTGAATTTTAAAGTCTGCTTTAAGCACCAGACACATTTCTGATTATGAATGGAACACTGTGACACCTGCATGTGCACTGGTGAGCTTCAAGACTAACTAACACTGATCCACTTTAAACTATATACTGACTATGCAAATAAGAATATGTAAATGAGAACACTTTACCTCATCAACTGAAGATGGACATACTTGTAATGCAACAATGCAAATACATTAAAAACACTGAAATACTTCTTTCACAGCATCAAAGTTTCTTGTAGTCAAATTATTCAACCCCTCAGACTACATTAAATGCAAATGGCTTCATCTTTACCAATACTGTATAAAAATAACATAACATAAACACTGCCAAAAAAAAAAAAAAAAAACTAATTTTTAAAAAAATTAAAACAAAAAAAAAAGGAAAAACAAATAAAAAAATAAACAAAAAATTAAAATTTTATTTTTAATAA
>Ga0123354_10005536_pt1 | contig 18409 bp, 12 predicted proteins | sample TergutLab28metaG_2_FD_97872 | JGI IMG/M metagenome (GOLD analysis project Ga0123354, IMG submission 97872) | Labiotermes labralis P4 segment gut microbial communities from Petit-Saut dam, French Guiana - Lab288 P4 | ecosystem: Host-associated > Arthropoda: Insects > Digestive system > Gut ...
AAACGCATATTCTTCTCCGCTCACCCGAAGAGAGCTTTCGGAAGGATATTTGTATTTGCATCTTTCTTTGCCTGTTGCTGCATCTAAAATATACAAGCTGTTTCCGGCGTTAAATATAATTTTGCCTTTCGTGAATACAGGCTTTGTTTGAACAGCTTCGTCCGGGGAATACATCCAAAGTTTTTGTTTAGTGTTAATATCGACGGCATAAAACTCCCGGTTTTCGTTTCCGAAAAAAAGTTTATCTTTGTCGATCAAGATGGCGGAACGTATTTTGGATTGGGTTTGAAAAAAAACTTCCGGCTTAATTTCCATGGTTCTATATTCTTCAAGCCCTTTTCCGGCAATGCTTACAACCCTTTTAGTTTCGGGCATATCACTTGATTTTATAATTTTTACGCCTTGGGTTTCCTGTCCGGGAAAGGTCTTTATCGTATTTTGTGCGGCGATGGTGTTTAATAACGATAAAAACAGGATGCATATAAAAAGTTTATTCATAACAATCGAGGGTTTATTTACAGGTGCAGGTGTTCATAAAATTTGATTCTTGTAACATGTCTGAATTATGAATTGGGGATTTCCCGACTAATCATTTCCAATTACGACGTAAGCGGCTTTCTCCATTTCTTTTAAGTTTTTCATTGGAGCAGGAGGATTCAGATATTTTGCAATAAACGTCCAAATTTTCAGACGTATTTCACGCGATTGCTTAGGGTCGATTCGGTCGAAAGAATGTCCGCCGGGGATGTCTTTGAAAATTTCATATTCGAATTTTTTACCTTCAGCTTTCAAAGCCCTGATAAGTGTTTCCACTTCCAGCACATTCACGTCGTCATCATTCGTATTTGTGTGTATCAGTAACGGAGTTTTCAACTTTTCGACGTTCCAAACGGGCGAGCGACGGCGATATTCTTCAACATCTTCATTTACCGTTTTACCAATATGATAGTCTGCAGAAAACAGCTTGCGGTAGCTTTCGTCGTAATAGCCGAGACGAGCCACCAAGTCGGAAACCGGAACGCCGGCAAAGCAGACATTGTAATTTTCGGGATATTGAAATACGCTCATCAATGCAATCAATCCGCCATGGCTCCAACCTACCGCTCCTACGCGGTTTTTATCCACAAAACTATAATTTTCGACCATGTATTCACGACTTGCATCGCAGTCTTGTATTTCGAGTCCGCCATAGTCGATATTTTTCCAAAACGATTCTCCGTAACCGGTGCTGCCTCTGTATTCGGGCGCCACAACAACGTATCCCTGTGCCATGAGTTCACGAACAATGTGGGTGTGATAGGTTGTAAAATCAGCGTGAACGCCTCCGTGCACCAACACGATAAGCGGATATTTTTTATTGACATCCGTTTTTTTCGGTATAAAAACGTAAGCATTAAATTTCAAAGGATTGTTTGCACCCATCGCCGTCGGATTTTTTACATTGGCAGGCGGCGGACCGGTAATAATTACCTTATCGATAAAAGCGATATCACCTACCCGCTGATACCAAAGCAGGTCGTCGATCTTCTTTTCCAAAATATCGTAACGATGCTCATTGCTGTTTATCGCAGTTTGCAGTTCCTTCAACAGATTCATAATGCTATCATTGGTTTGTCCGTAACCGGTTGCTGCGATTAAAAAAATGATTCCCGAAAGAATGAAGCTCTTTTTCATATACATTTATTTTAAAATATCACATGCGCATTCCCCCTATCATAATTGCATATTTGCAGCAAACGATATTCAAAATGCGCATGTCCTTTATTTCTTTAATCTTTCTTTATCACCAAATGGAAGCTCTTTGTTCCTTCGGAATATACATGGTGTTTTCCGGTTTCACGTCGAATGCATCGTACCAAGCGTCAACTTGGGGAAGAGCGCCATTGACGCGCCATTTCGAAAGCGAATGCGGATCTGTCTTTGTTCGCAGGAGGATTTCAGCATCTCTGATATTACCTGCCCATACCGTAGCGTATGCTAAAAAGAAACGTTGTCCGTCGGTCAGCCCGTCAATCAAAGCGGGCTTTTCTTTGCCTTTTAATGTGTTTTGATAGGCTTGCCAAGAAACATGCAAGCCGCCTTGGTCGGCAATGTTTTCACCCAAGGTGAGTTGACCATTGGCGCGTACTGTATCCAAAACAACAATTTGATTAAAATAATCGACCAAAACTTTGGTATGTTCTTCAAAACGCTTGGCATCTTCGGCTGTCCACCAATCAGACAGATTTCCTTCTTTGTCGAACTGACGTCCTTGATCGTCAAAGCCATGTGTCATTTCATGACCGATTACCACTCCGATTGCGCCGTAGTTAACCGCATCATCAGCATTCAGTTGGAAAAATGGCGGTTGAAGAATGGCTGCGGGAAAACATATTTCGTTGGTTGAGGGATTATAATACGCATTCGTTGTTTGAGGAGTCATCAACCATTCATCTTTATCGACCGGTTGATTGAATTTACTCATTTGATAATCGTAATCAAAATTATTGGAACGGACAATATTTGCCCAATACGATTCATCTTTGTTTATGGTCAAGTTTGAATAATCTCTCCATTTGTCTGGATATCCGATTTTTATATGAAAAGCGGCCAATTTGTCTAATGCTTTTGCTTTAGTTGAGTCGCTCATCCATGCAACATTCTCAATTCTTTCGCCCAATGCTGTTTGAAGATTATGTACCAAATCCAGCATTTTTTCTTTAGCAACCGGAGGGAAATATCTTTCCACATAGATTTGTCCGACTGCTTCACCTAAAGCTCCATCAATGACGCTAATCGCCCGTTTCCAGCGGTCCCTTTGCTTTTCCTTCCCCGATAGCGCTTTTCCGTAATAAGCAAAATGAGCGTCTGAAATAGAATCGCTCAGAAACTGCGACGACGAATTAATAACGTTCCAGCTTAAATAATAGCGGAGATCTCCGACAGGATAGGTTTTAATAATTTTGCTTACTTCAGCAATAGGATCTAATTGTTTTACGTTTAAATCTTTCAAATCTTTTGCGCCCATCAGATTAAAAAGAGTGCCCCATTCAATTACCGGAGAAAGCTTAACTAATTCTTCGAGCTTAATTTTATGGTAATTGGCAATCGGGTCGCGAAGCGCTACGCGAGAGGAAGCGACTTTAGCCAATTGGGTTTCGATTTTCATTACCGCTGTCGAAGCTTCTTTGGCTTGTTGCGGCGTATAGCCGTTTAAGGTGAAAAGATTTTCGATCATTTCGACATACTTTACGCGCAAATCTTTCGCATGTTCGTCGTTCAACAGGTAATAATCCCTGTCGCCCATACTGAAACCGCCTTGATTCAGCTGCATGATATTGAGCGAACTGTTGCGGTCGTCGGCATACACGTAATAATCGAAGAAAGGGTTAATCCCGTTACGGAACAAATCGGCTAACATGGGAGTCAGCTGCGATTTATCGGTAAAAGCATTCACTTTTTCCAAATAAGGCTTTAACGGAGCTGCGTTTTCTTGATTTAGACGGACGCTGTCCATTGCCAATAAATACAAATCGCTGATTTTCTGTGGAATACTACCTTGTTCGTTGGTCTGTAGAGAAACTTCTTTGATCAAGTCTTTCACTTGTTGCTGACTTTTTTCCGCTAAATCTTCAAAGGTACCGTAGCGGCTGTATTCCGGTTTCAACGGATGAGATGCAGTCCAGCCTCCCGTCGCATATTGATAAAAATTGTTGCCCGGAATAGCGGTCGTGTCCATGTTTGCAAGGGTAATCCCCTCTACACTCGTTTGTTTTGTGTTATTACAAGATAATGTAATCATTACAAATACTGATAAAAATAATAAATAACTTAGTTTTTTCATACACATTTAATTTATGTTTTTTTGTTTATACTCTTCAAGTTCTATTGTTACATCTGTCCATCGATTCATTATATCGGATATTTTTTTTTGTATTTCGGCATGCTCCCATAGCAGATTGACATTGGATGCTCCGTCGGGTGTCGCCAATATTACTTCCATTTGTTTAGTTTTTTCTTCCATCTTTTCAATTTGTATCTCCCAATCGGCAACCGCCTTTTCTAATCGTTTAATTTGTCGTTGCTGTTCTTTCCGCTCTTCATACGATAGATTTCCATCGGATTTACGGGGCGGAGTTTCTTTGGGAAGTCCCGCAAGTTGCGTGTCGGTTTTTTCTTGTTGGGGTTTGGCATTTCGTTCCAATTCACGAAGCGTTTCGATTTTCTTTCTTTCCAGAAATTCGTAAATACCGCCGAGATGTTCTTTCACTCTTTGATTCCCAAATTCATATACTTTATCGACCAATCCGTCTAAAAATTCGCGGTCGTGTGAAACGATAACCGCAGTACCGTCGAATTCTTTCAAAGCTTCTTTCAGAACGTCTTTCGAGCGCATATCTAAGTGGTTGGTAGGTTCGTCCAAAATCAGTAAATTGACCGGTTCGAGCAATAGCTTAATCATTGCTAAACGAGTGCGCTCGCCACCCGATAAAACAGCGACTTTCTTGTCGGAAGCCTCGCCTCCGAACATAAAAGCTCCGAGAATATCGCGGATTTTCGTCCGAATATCACCTACCGCCACATAATCGACGGTTTCGAAAACCGTGAGTTTTGCATCCATTAGATCGGCTTGATTCTGGGCGAAATAACCTATTTTGACGTTATGCCCCAATTGCAATTTCCCTTCGTAAGGGATTTGATTCATAATGCACTTGACCAAGGTTGATTTACCTTCGCCGTTTCTACCTACGAAAGCGACTTTATCTCCTCGGTTAATCATTAAGTTAACTTGTTCAAAAACCAAATGGTCGCCGTAGGATTTACTCAGGTCTTCGATAATAATCGGGTGAGAACCCGAGCGAGGCGAAGGAGGAAATTTCAAGCGTAAGGCGGAAAGGTCTTCTTCATCGACTTCGATGCGTTCAATCTTATTCAATTGTTTGATGCGGCTTTGAACTTGTACGGCTTTCGTGGCTTTATACCTGAACCGTTCGATAAAAGCTTCCGTATCCTCGATTTGTTTCCGCTGATTCTCATAGGCGCGCATTTGTTGTTCGCGGCGTTCTTTTTGTAAAACTACGTATTTGGAATAGTTGACCCTGTAGTCATAGATTTTTCCCAACGAAATTTCAATGGTTCGTTGAGTTACGTTATCGATAAATGCCCGGTCGTGCGACACGAGAATGACGGCATTGGCTTGTGTGGACAGAAAATTTTCGACCCATTGAATGGATTCGATATCCAAGTGATTCGTCGGTTCATCCAGTAAAAGAATATCCGGTTTTTGCAATAAAAGTTTAGCTAATTCGATACGCATACGCCAACCTCCGCTGAACTCTGTAACCGACCGGTCAAAATCTTTCCGATCAAAGCCTAAGCCTATCAATGTTTTTTCTACTTCGGCTTCTATTTGCGTAGCGCCTTCCATTGCCAAGCGTTCGTTCAAATGTGTGATTGCATCAATTAAATTGTGATAAGATTCCGATTCATAATCTTTTCGATGAGCCAATTCATGATTTAATTCATCTAATTTTGATTCTATTTGCAAGACGAGTTCGAAAGCGAGGGTAGCTTCCTCTTTCACCGTGCGTTCCGAAAATAATTGCATTTGCTGAGGCAGATATCCAACCACGGCATCTTTAGGCATAGCCACTCTTCCTTGAGTAGGCTCTTGCAAACCGGCAAAAATTTTCAGCAAGGTGCTTTTGCCGGCTCCGTTTTTACCGACTAAAGCAATGCGGTCTTTCTTATCAACAACAAACCCAATGGAGTCTAACAAAGTAAAACCACCGAAAGCAACAGTTAAATTTTCTAAAGAATACATGAATTAAAACGCCGTTTTCAACCAAGCCTGCGCCATCAATTGCGCGCCCGCTATGGAAGGATGCACACCATCCTTTCCCCAATAAGCTGCCGGTGCATATTTAAGCGCTTCATTGAATACGGATTGCAAAGGAATAAAAATTAATTTGTTGTCGGATGCAACTTTTTTAGCTGCATTCCTGTATGGAGCGAAATCGTTTTCCCAAGTATTGTCGAGAGCAGATCCTCCGCGAATGATAAACGGTTCGAGAATAATAATCTTTACCTTCGGCAAGGCTTTTTTTGTTTGTAAAATCAGCTTTTGATAATCGGTTGCGTAGGTTTCAACTGTACCCTTGTAACCTCCGGTTTTCGTATGCCAAAAGTCGTTAACACCGATTAATATACTAAGGATATCGGGTTGCAGTGAAAGGCAATCTTTTTCCCAACGTTCGGCTAATTGGAACACTTTATTACCTGATATTCCACGATTATACAAATTCAGGTCTTTATCCGGATAATTTGCCAAAAGCGATGCGGCAGCGAAAAGAGCATATCCCATGCCTAAGGCGGATTGCGAATTGGGAACGGCTTCATCTTCGCGATTTCTTCCGGCATCGGTAATGGAATCGCCCTGAAATAAAATGATATTTCCTTTCGTTGGTTTATACCGTGCGACAGCATTTGTCGAAGCTGTTTCAAGTATGGCTGCTTCTACGATTTTTGGCAGAAGCAAGGCTATTGCACCCGTTACAGCCGTTCTTTTCAAAAAGTTTCGTCTATCCACTATGATGTTAATTATGAATTATAAATTATGAATTAAGCAAATAATTTTTGGGGGTATTTACCTTGTGTTATCAATTGATTGATTTTCTCAACTACCGAAGCACGATCTTCCGCATAAGTTACGCCAAACCATTTGGATGGGGTATCTAACACTTTTACTTGGATTTGCGATTTTTCAATCAGACGATCGATTGCCCAAGGAATAAAAAATTCCGCTTTCGGATTATCTTGATTTAAGGTTAAGAAATCGGCAAAAAGAGATTCGGAATAGTTAAAATATTCAGGGGTAAATCCCCACATATTCATGGAAACCGGTATATTTTCGTTCAATACAATCATGTTGCCGTTTTCGTCTTTATATTTGATTTCCCCGTCCTCATCTCGGATTATAAAAGTTCGTTCCACAACCGATGTTAAAAAACCTTCGGCGTCGGCAGAACAAATTCCCCGGGCAACTGAACCGCTTTCCGACAGGGTATTTCCCAAGCGATATCCCACCATAAAATAGTGGTTCTTTTTGTTTTCGAGCGATTGAAGATATTCAGCCGCAACATTGTAACTTTCACTTCCATAGAAATCATCGGCATTAATGACTAAAAACGGATCTTTGATTACGTCCTCTCCCATCATGACCGCATGGTTGGTTCCCCAAGGTTTTACCCGATCTTTACTCAGGTGAAATCCTTCGGGAAGTTTATCCGGTTCTTGAAAAACCAACTCGACAGGAATCAGATTTTCATATTTACCAAGAATTTTTTCTCTGAAATCTTGCTCAAACGATTTCCGGATAACAAAAACGACTTTGCCGAAACCGGCTCTCTCCGCATCATAAATGGAATAATCCATGATGGTTTCTCCATTTGGTCCAAGTCCATCCAATTGTTTTAATCCTCCGTAACGACTGCCCATTCCCGCAGCTAACACAAATAATACAGGCTTCATATATTTACTTTTGTCAAGCTATTCCCGGCAAAGATACAAAAATTTGCGCGACTTGCAATGAGAAAGTCGGAAAACATGTACATATAGATTAAACAACTTCCAAATAAATAAAAAAATCCGGGAAAAATTTACGATCGATGATTTCAAAACAAAAGATGCGAATTCCCCCGCAGGAAATCTTCGCTCGACATGCGTTTTTTACCGGCTTGTTGAATGCTTTTCACTTGAATGAATCCATCGGAGGCAGCAATTTTCAAACAATTTTTATCGCTGCAGTCGATTGTTCCGGGAGATAAGCTATGCGATTGAATAATCTTTTCGCTTTCAAATATTTTACAATGAATGGATTCTCCTTTATTCGTTTTCAACAGGGTCCAAGCGGCGGGATAAGGCGATAATCCCCGTATCAAATTGTAGATTTCGTCGCAGGTTTTATTCCAGTCAATTTCACAGGCATCATTGAAAATTTTTGGAGCGGGTTTCAAATCACTTTCATTAATGATTAATGCACCCTGGTCAACGGTTTGGATATTGTCATTACTAATTGCATCGACCGTTTTTATCACTAATTGCGCTCCCAAAAGCATCAACCGGTCATGAATAATACCCGCCGTATCGGCAGGTTCAATCGGAGTCCGCTCCTGAAAGATTATTTTCCCCGTATCAATCGTGTGCGTAAGGAAAAAAGTAGTGACACCCGTTTCTTTTTCTCCGTTAATAATTGCCCGTTGGATAGGGGCGGCGCCTCGATATTGAGGGAGCAGTGAAGCATGCAGGTTAAATGTGCCTAAACGAGGCATATCCCATACAACTTCGGGTAACATCCTGAAAGCGACCACAATTTGCAAATCGGCATTCCAAGCGCTTAATTGTTCCAAGAAACCGGCATCTTTCAATTTTTCCGGTTGAAGCAACGGAAGATTTTGCGAGATTGCAAATTCTTTTACCGGAGAAGCCTGTAACACACTGTGATGCTTTCCTGCAGGCTTATCGGGCGTAGTGACTGCACCTACCACATTATACCCGTTTTCTACCAACTTGCGGAGACTTTCAACCGCAAAATCGGGAGTTCCCATAAAAACGATGCGGGGATATTTGTTCGCTAACTGATCCGTAAAAATACTCATACATTATTTTCCCACTTTAATATTTCCCGCTAAAGATATGTTTTTTCCCCGCTTTCACCAAATATATTGCCTATTATAGAGTATATTTCCTTTCCTCTGACTATATTTGCATCTTATTATCACTATATTTTATGACAAAAAACTTATTTTTTACTTTAATTTTTTCCGTTTCTGCCCTCTTTATGAGTGCACAGAACGGGAATAATCCGATTCGGTTAAAAGACATCGTTGAACGGAAATACGTTTCGGAAGGCTTGGAAGAGATGCGTTCGCTTCCGGATGGAGAATACTATACGATGCTGAGCAGCGATCGGAAGATGATTCTCAAATACGCTTATAAAACAGGTAAGGTCACCGATACTTTGTTTAACGTGAAAACAACACGAGAAACCCGTTTGGATAATATTGACGGGTATCTAATCAGCAATACCGGTTACCGAATTTTGGTCTGGACAAATAAGGAATCAATTTATCGCCGTTCCTGGAAAGCGGATGTTTATGATTACGACGTCCGAAGAAATTTTTTAAAACCTTTATCCGACAGCGTCGGCAAAATCAGGATTCCCACTTTTTCGCCCGACGGAAGAATGTGCGCGTATGTAAAGGATAATAATATTTGGTTGAAAAAATTTGACTACGATACCGAATCACAGCTTACAAAAGACGGTGAAGCGGGAAAAATCCTGAATGGAATAACCGATTGGGTGTATGAAGAAGAATTTAGGACAACAAACCTGATGTCGTGGTCGGTTGACGGTAAATTTCTGGCTTTTGTGAAATCGGATGAATCGGCAGTTCCTACCTACAGCTTCCCGCGTTACGACGGAAAACCGTATCCGGAAACCTATTCCTACAAATATCCCAAAGCGGGAGAAAATAATTCCACAGTGGCAGTTTATGCTTATAATGTGGAAACCAAGGACATTAAAAAAATGGATATTCCGTTCGATAATGGCTATTATATACCGTGTATTCGTTTTACGGAAAACCCCGATCAATTAGCCGTAATGACTTTGAATCGGACTCAAAACCAATTCAATCTGTATTATGCTAATCCGAAATCGACTGTTGCCCGATTGGTTTTCCGCGATGACAATAAATATTATATCGATTCCGATTGGGTAAAATCTATTTATTTTACAAAGGATAATTTCGTATATGTCAGCGAAAAAGATGGATTTGCTCATGCTTATCTATACACCATAACCGGTATTCAAGAACGTCAACTGACATCCGGGAAATGGGATGTTACAGCTCTTTACGGCTATAATCCCGATACAAAAACAGTGTATTATCAATCGGCGGAAGAAAGTCCCTTGCGCCGTTCGGTCTATAAAATCGACGCCAAAGGGACTAAAACCAAATTATCGGTCAGGGACGGATTCAATTCGGCGACTTTCAGCAGTAACCTCCAATATTTTGTCAACACGTTTTCCAATACAACTACTCCGACGATCGTTTCTGTCCACGACGAAAAAGGAAAACAACTCTTCGTTTTGAATGATAATTCAGAGCTGCAAAACCTGCTTCAAACGCTCCATTATCCTACAAAAGAGTTTTTTACTTTTACTACTCCGCAAGGTGTTGTGTTGAACGGTTGGATGATGAAGCCGGTCAATTTAGATCCGAACCGAAAATACCCGGCAGTAATGATACAATACGGCGGTCCCGGTTCGCAAGAAGTTTTAGACCGATACGGTATGGATTGGGACGTTTATTTGGCTTCGCAAGGCTATGTTGTCGTTGCGATTGATGGACGCGGCACGGGTGCGCGCGGCGAAGAATTCAGAAAATGCACCTATATGAATTTGGGAATTTCGGAATCGGATGACCAAATTGCCGGAGCACAATATTTAGGCAACTTGCCCTACATTGATAAAAACCGGATTGCCATTTGGGGATGGAGCTATGGAGGATACAATGTCTTGATGGCTATGAGTCGCGGCAACGGAATATTCAAAGCGGGAGTGGCGATTGCCCCCGTCACCGATTGGCGATTCTATGATTCGGTTTATACCGAGCGATTCATGCGAACGCCCAAAGAAAACGAAACCGGATATAATGCATCATCACCACTGAAATTGGCGAACAATTTGCAAGGACGTTTATTATTGATTCATGCCACAGCCGACGATAACGTGCATTTCCAAAACTCGTTGTATTATATGCAAGCCTTGGAAGAAGCCGGAAAACAGTTTGATACGCAAATCTATCCGGATAAAAATCACAGCATTTTAGGTACAAATACAAGGCTTCATCTCTATAATCGCATTATTGATTTTTTGAATATTAACTTGTAAATGGATCTATCGGAAGAGCGTATTCGAAAACCGGATTGGTTGCGAATACATTGGGGAAATAACCATCGATTTTCGATGACGGGAACGATTGTTTCTTCGCGAAATTTAAACACCATTTGTCAAAGCGGAAAATGTCCGAACTTGGGCGAATGCTGGAATCAAGGAACTGCCACGTTTATGATTTGCGGAGATATCTGCACGCGTTCCTGTAAATTTTGCAACACGAAAACCGGAAAACCTTTACCTTTGAACCCCGAGGAACCGGTGAGAGTGGCGCAATCGATTCAAGATTTGGGTTTGAAACATGCCGTGATTACTTCCGTTGACCGTGACGATTTACCCGACGCCGGCGCCGCACATTGGGCAGAAACCATTCGACAAATCAAATTGCATAATCCTCAAACCACTTTGGAAGCGTTAATTCCCGACTTCGGAGGAGACAGGGAAAACATTGCCGAAGTAATTGCGACTATGCCTGAAATCATTTCACACAACATGGAAACCGTCAGGCGATTGACTCCGGTTGTGAGAAGCGCCGCCCGATATGAGCGGAGTTTAGCGGTTCTGAAACAAACCGGTGAATCAAGCGTATCCGCTAAATCGGGATTTATGCTTGGATTAGGCGAAACCGAAACCGAAGTGTTCGGGTTAATGGAGGATGTTTTATCTGCCGGTTGTTATTTCTTATCCATCGGACAATATTTGCAACCTTCCCGAAAGCATTTGCCCGTCAAGGAATACATTCATCCGGATATATTTGAAAGATACAAGGAAAAAGCATACGCTTTCGGATTTCGGCACGTGGAAAGCGGTCCTTTGGTTCGATCCTCGTATCGTTCGGCAGCGTTTTTAACATAATTTATATTTAACCGATATTAACACTATTGTTCCCATGTCCAATATATCGCTCAAGATATTTTGGACTTTTTTTTTGCAATATTTTTTTATATACTAATCGTTTACAATAAAAATGGAGAGATTCCGTGTTTTGTATTTAAAACTAATTGGGATTACATTTTGTTACTATCTTGTGGTATATAATTTGAGGGAAACCGGTAATAAATAATAATTTACTGTATTATAAAGAAATATTAACTAAACTTTCAAAATATTTGCTTAATTTGTAAATAATGTTTTACCGTTGAACAAAATCGTAATTATGTATCATTATTCTTTAACCAATTTAAATAAATTATATGAAAAAGAAACTATTTTTACCATTTCTACTATTTTGTTTGTACATTCCTTTGATAACAGCTCAAGTGAAAGGTACAGTTACGGATCAAGATGGAGAAACCTTAATTGGAGCAACCGTAACCGAAAAAGGAACCACCAATGGTGTCATCACCAATGTAAACGGCGAATTCCGGATTACTTTGCGAAGTAATGTAAATCCCGTTTTGGTCGTTTCTTATATAGGTTTTGAAACAAAAGAAACGGTTGTCGGGAACCAAACAAATTTGTACATTGTATTATCTCCTTCTTCCGAAGCTCTGACTGAAGTTGTCGTAACCGCTTTGGGTATTAAACGCGATACCCGTGCAATAGGTTATGCAATCAGTACGATTAAAGGTGAAGATTTAATCAAAGCCGGTATTACCGCCAATCCGCTGGCGACACTTTACGGTAAGGCTGCAGGTGTCGGAGTACAAGCTACCGCCGCCGGTCCCATGGGGGGTATGAAAATTAACATTCGCGGAGCACAAGGATTGGAAAGCTCTTCGGGTACGAGGCCCTTGTTTGTCGTTGACGGAATACCGGTTTACGACTCGGAATCGAGTATGGCATCCAGGAATTACAATCCTCTAAATTCATTCGACTATGGTTCTGCGGTGAACGATATCAATGTGGATGATATAGCGTCGATGGAAATTTTGAAAGGCTCTAAAGCAGCCGTTTTGTACGGTAGTTTAGGCGCTAACGGAGTGGTCTTGATAACTACAAAAAGCGGAGCCGGAACAAGAGGGCTTGGCGTTCAAATCTCCTACAATCAAGAATGGCATAAACCGTATTCGTTAATTGATTTTCAAAACGAGTTCGGATCGGGTGAACACGAATATTCTTTCAATTATGAAGATTCGGAAACCGGAAAGATTCGCAGAACAGTCAGCAGCAGGTATAATTTCGGTCCGAAATTTGACGGTTCCGACATTAAATTTTTTGATGGTTCCACGCGCAAGTATCTGCCGTATGAAAACAACTATCTCGATATGTTCAATTCCGGGAGCTCCTATAATGTGAACGCGGCTATTCAGGGTGGCAATGAAAAAGGTAATATGCGTTTGTCTTTATCCAATTATGACTATAACGGTATAATACCCAATCAAAGTCAGTTAAAAAACACGCTGAGTTTTAACGGACAATATGAAGTATCCAAGTTTGCAAGATTTGAGTTTATTCAAAATTTTTACAAAACCAAAAGTCAAGGTCGGATGCCTAATATTCAACACATGGTTGCTTTCGGAACATATAATCGCGATTACGATATTAAAACAGCGATGAACGCCTATAAAACCGAAGACGGATGGATGCGTGCACTCAGTAGTCTGCAAAATATCGAAAAGAATTGGGGTTGGCCCGCCGCATTCCTTGATCCGAATAATATCAACGACGGATTTTTCAATATGATGTGGGATTGGAACGAAAATCGTGATACCGACGAGCGCTTGCAATCCAATACATCGGGTAAAGCATTTTTTACTTTTTTCCCGTTTTTGTCTCTGACATTACAAGGGGGTATGAATTATTCGGATACAGATTATACGACCAAAAATATGCCGCAACGTCAAAACACGTCAACCGGCGCTTATGAGGGAGGAATGTTCAGTTTCAGACGTGAAAGGAATGTGATTCAGAATTTCGACGCCTTTCTTACGTTTAACAAGAAATTCATAAACAATAAATTAGATGTAAATGTTTTTGGAGGACCTTCCTTCTTAGGAATAGATTATACAAACATAAATGTCGGAACAAGAGGTAACAGCAAATTCCCCGGCTTTTGGTCGCTGGAAAACGCCGATAGATGGCCTGCAAGTTATGATTCTTTTGTTTCCGGATACAGAAAGGAAAATGAAGCGATATACAGCGTTCAAGGAAATGGAACTATCTCTTGGGGATATGAATATATACTCGAGTTTCAAGCTCGTAACGATTGGGCTTCTACTCTTCCCAAAGTCCATCGCTCCTATTTCTATCCGGGAGCTTCTTTAACCTGGAACTTTACGGAAACCTTCAATATACCGAAAATCAATTACGGAAAGCTTTTCGTTTCTTTGGCTGATGTAGGTCGTCCCGCCAATCGCTATTTTGCATTGCGTGCATACAATATGGGAACTTTGCCGTCCCCCAATACGAATATCAATGATGTTACGGGTCCATCGGATTTGTTTTCGGGCGATTTGAAACCCGAAAGAAAACGCGAATTCGAAATAGGAGCAAGCCTCCGCATGTTCAACAATCGTTTGGAAATTAATCCTTCCTATTATAATGCAACATGGTATAATCAGATTATGCGTGTTCCGCTTTCGGCAACCACCGGCGCTCAATTTATCCGCATCAATGCCGGTGAAATAGTTAATCAAGGCTTTGAACTATTTATCAACGGTTCGTTGATTGCAACAGATCCGTTCCGATGGGAAATGAGTTTGACTGCCGCCCGACAGTGGGATAAAATCAACAAATTGTATCCGGGGATTCCTCAAGTGCAGGAAAGTCAAGGCAATGTGCTATGGAGAAAAGCTGTGGGAGAACGCATGAATACCTTGTGGGTTCAGGATTATGCAAAGGATGAAAACGGGAACAAGTTGGTAAACGACAACGGTCTTTATTTCGCTTCAAACGATCCGAAAGATGCAATCAGTCTCGGAAGCACGAATGTTGATATTTATGGCGGCTGGTCAACCAATTTTTATTTTCAGGGAAAATGGGGGATGTTGAATTTGATGGGCGCTTTGGATTATAAATTCGGCGGCAAAATCATTTCCATGTCCAACCGTAATTTGATGGCGCAAGGTTTAGTAACTCAATCTTTAGCCTACCGAAATACCGAACACGGCGGTTTGACCTGGACGGAAAAATTGTCGGATGGTACTACCCGTGAACGCCACGACGGGTTGATGCTTCCGGGTATGAAACTCGACGGAACCCCCAATGATAAAATTATTGCCGCTTCTTACTATTACTCCTCCTATATTAACGACATGGGCAACGGCTGGATGCCCGATATGATTAAGGAGAACAGCTATGTTAAATTCAGAGAACTGTCTGTATTATACACTTTCCCTTCTCATTTTTCAAAAAAGCTGAGTATGCAGAAATTAGGAGTAGGAGCTTACGCGAGAAATCTTTTCTACCTTTACAAAACCATAGATAATATCGATTCCGAAGCGATGCTTGGAACAGGAAATGACAGTTGGAGAGAAAATTCAGCATTCCCGGGACTTCGTACTTACGGATTAAAAGTAAATGTTAGTTTCTAATTAATTTAAAATGAAATTATATGAAAAAATTATTTTATTTATTAATATTGATTCCTTTCCTCATGCTTTCGTGTAATGATAAATTGGATGAGTATTGGAAAAACCCGAATATTTATGAGCCTCAGCCGGAAGAGATGGTTTCCGGATTATTTACCCGTTTGCAAAAGAATCGTTTTTGGATGAAGGACTACGGCGAATGGTACTGGTATCTTTCGAGTTGGGATCAGGGTATTTTCCAGATTTCGCAAGTATGCACTTATGTGCCATATTCAGTCGATTATTGTAGTTTTTGGGCAGACGATCGTTACGGTGATGTTGAAAATTTCGTGAGCGCCGCCAACAACAACATACCGGCAAAGTTTGAAAGATTTTATACCGACCAGAACAATTACGGTTTGATTCGAGATGCTTTAGCGGAAATATCCGGCGAAGCGTATGACAATACCGTTATCTATCTCAAATTAGCTACGGTCATCAAAGATGTGATTGCCCTGCAGACCGTTGATTTGTTCAACAGTATCCCTTATTTCGACGCATTCAAAGGAAGTGAAGCCATATTTTTCCCGGAGTATGACGACCCGATGGAAATTTACAAATCCGTGATAGAAGAATATAAGACGATTGCAGGTGAAATACCCGCTCTCTACGGAAATATGTCGGATTTGGCAAAAAATACATTTGCAAGACAAGATATATTTTTCAAAGGGGATGTAGATAAATGGGCAAAATTCATCAATTCGCAAATATTGAAAGCGAGTATTCGAATTTCGGGTGTTGCAGGCGATTTTGTAAAACCCTATATTTCGGAAGCAATCAAAAATCTTCCGACGGAAGACTATACCTTTGCTTCTCCGCAAGTGAATGAAAACAGAATCGGCATATCAGCCGGCGGCATCAGACTGCGCGGTTTCTATGAGCAATACTATCAATTGAGTATTCCCGACATTATCATGACTCGTCTCAACAGAGGCAAAGACATCTACGAACCGGGAATCGACGACCCGCGTCTGCCGGTACTGGCTATCGGTTATTCCGAAACGGGAAAAGCCGACAGCGTAGAATACTACGGGGTTTCGGGAAACTGGGAACGAAATAAATATTTAAGGGGTCTCCCGGTTGATGAGGCTTTTCCGATAGACAGTTGCAGGAGAAATGTTTTTCCGCAGATTAATGCTTCAATTAATGCCATCAGACCGTCTATTCCGATGGATGATTTCGTTAAGTCTTGCAGATGGTCGTATTACAACCCGATTACCTTTGTTCTCGGAGAAGTTCCGCTTTATATTTGTTCGCGTGCCGAAGTGGATTTGTTGCTTGCCGAAGCGGCTCTGAAAGGATTGGCTTCAACAGGAAAAACGGCGGGACAACATATCAACGACGCCGTTGTTCATTCGGTCGATTTCTGGTACATGATGAATTCGGTTCTCAACTATGCAGGCAACATGTCGGACGACACCAAGAAAATTCTGACGCCCGAAAAGCCGTCTGCCGCTGTTATCAACAATTATGCAAGCATTATACAAAGCGAGTTTGAAGCGGCTCCGGGAATAGAAGACAAAATGGAAATTCTGATGCAGCAGAAATATATTCATTTGAATATCTATGAAGCGTTTGAATGTTTTACGGAATTGCGTCGCACGCGTCATCCGAAATTGGAGCCGATTACCTGTTACGGATCAAGCACCCGATTGGACAATGCAACAATGATGGTGGAACGTTTCCAATTGCCAAATTCGGAGAGGACGAATAATTTCGATGCCTACTCTAAAGTAATGGCTGATGATTTGTGGGGCAAACCCGTTTTCTGGGTGCCGCAAGATAAAATCAACGTAAAATATTTCTTGCCCCAAGCAATCAAAGCGCCTCTACCATAACCCGTTTTCCATATCTTTCAAATAGAAGAGGGCGGCTCGGAAATCGATTCCGTGGCGCCCTTTTTTTATTATACCGAGTAACGAATAATTGAAACAACCCCAATGAGCGAAGCGATTGGGGGTAAAGGAGAAACAACCTCTCGTTGATTATAAAATTGATTTTCGGAATAAAAATTTTTTTTATCCCAAAAATATGTATTTTTGTAATTTGAATTGGAATATATAAGGGCAAATTATGATGACAAAACAGCAACATATTGATTTTTGGAAAAATACGGCAGAAGACGATTGGGGTTCTGTTGAATTGTTGTTTAACGGAAAAAAATATTTGCAATCATTATTTTGGGCACATTTGGTTTTGGAAAAACTGACGAAAGCTCTTTGGGTAAAAAATCATTCAGAAAATACGCCACATAGAATTCATAATTTGATTGTACTCCTAAAACAATCGAATATTGATTTGGGCGAGGAAAGAATGAATTTTTTGGTAAATTACAACAACTTTCAACTTTCTGCTCGTTACCCTGATTATATAGATAAGATTTACAAAGTTTGTACAAAACAATTAACTGAAAATCAATTAGATAATGTTAAAGAAATAAGAAAATGCTTACTCGAAATGCTGCCATAAAAACGGTTAAAAACTATGCGAAAGAGATTAACAAATCAGGGGTTAATCTGCGCAAAGTGATATTGTTCGGATCGTTTGCAAAAGGAACGCAACACGAATGGTCTGATATAGACGTTGCATTAGTAGCTGACGATTTTACAGGTGTTGGTATTTTAGATACTCCTCGTTTTTCACGTATTAATCTTCAATCTCCATATATCAGAATTGAGCCGAGAACTTATCCAACCGATTATTTTCAGGAAAGTGACCCTTTTATTGAAGAAATAAAAAAGACCGGAATAGAAATTATATAGTTAAAAAAACAAAACCCTATCGTCACGACAGTGTTTTGCTGTGATAATCATATATAAACCAATTGACTGTTGCGTTTGTGTATTCCGGCGATGCTGACCCCCATTCCGGTGATGCTGACCCCCCTCTGTTTCCCGAAGGGCCGACCGAAGGTCATCCTTTTTTGATTTATCAAAAAAGGCAAGTACAAAATTACTGT
>Ga0123354_10005537_pt1 | contig 18408 bp, 6 predicted proteins | sample TergutLab28metaG_2_FD_97872 | JGI IMG/M metagenome (GOLD analysis project Ga0123354, IMG submission 97872) | Labiotermes labralis P4 segment gut microbial communities from Petit-Saut dam, French Guiana - Lab288 P4 | ecosystem: Host-associated > Arthropoda: Insects > Digestive system > Gut ...
AGCCATCGTGCTGTTTTACGGTATCTACCGGTTATTGTTTCAACAGGATACATTTTTTCAATGGAAACGGCTCGCCTTGCTGACGGTTATTTTCATTTCTTTTCTGTATCCGGCAATAGACCTCACGCGTCAATTGATTGCTAATCAGCAATTTAAAAATATGCTGGGAACCATGAGTATTCCGGTTTATACTTTACCTGAATTAGTAGTTACGGGAAATGCGAAAGCCTCTGTTAATTTTTTCCCTCAAATTATATTGACAATTTATTTATTAACGTCCGGCATGTTGCTTATCCGCATGTTATTTCAACTTGGGACGATAGCGTATAAACTGCATAAAACAACTAAAAAAGTTTTGTTCGGGCAAACGGTTTACGAAAGTCCGGGATTGAAAACGCCATTTTCTTTTTTCCGGTGGATTGTTTTGGATTCTGCACGTTATTCCGAAATGGAATTGCAGGAAATCCTGTTGCACGAAGCGACGCACGTTAAACAGACGCATTCTGCCGACACGCTGCTTGCGGAGTTTTTGTGCGTTCTCTGCTGGTTCAATCCTTTTGCATGGCTACTGAAAACGGAAATACGGATGAACCTCGAATTTTTAGCCGACCGCTCGGTTCTGTCCTCCGGTTGCGAAGCGGAACATTACCAGTTTCACCTCTTGCATTTATCTTATCATAAGGCTGCAGCAAAAATTACAAATAACTTCAATGTATCACTTTTAAAAAAACGAATTTTTATGATGAACAAAAAACAAAGTTCTTCTCGAAGTATGTGGAAATATGCTTTGATGCTTCCGGTTGTTGCTATGCTCCTGTTTTTCAACAGCGCTTTTCAGACAAAAGCGGAACCGGATAATAAAATGAATTATGACCGGCAAAATCCTGCGCCGGCTCAAGACGAGCCTGTTTCGGAAGATTCAAAGCAGATTTTCACTCATGTAGAAGTCATGCCCCAATTTCCGGGCGGAGATGCTGCATTAATGAAATGGTTGAGGGAAAATATTATTTATCCGCCTAAAGCACAGGAACAAGGTATTCAAGGTCGTGTCAGCATGCGATTTGTTATAGCTCCCGATGGATCAATTGATAATGTGGAAATAGTGAAAGGAATTGACTCACTCTGTGATAAAGAAGCTGTGCGGGTAGTGAAAGCGATGCCCAAATGGACTCCGGGAAAACAAAATGGAAAAGCGGTATATGTGTATTATTCATTACCTATTACGTTTATATTGCAAGGTTATGATAATCCGGCAAAACCGTCATCTCCACCTCAACCTAATGAGTTGATTGTCATAGGGTATGGCTCAAAAAACAACGTACAAATCAGCCAGGACGTGGTCTTTGAAATAGATGGAAAAGTCGTAACACCCGAAGAATGGAAAAATTTCGATACGAAGAATATCGGAAGTATTACTATTAACAAAGATGCGACGCCTAATCGTATTACAATTACGACGAAAAAATAATAATTGGCTTTCAGATTAAGGCTGTCTCAAAAGAACGCAGATGACACGGATGATGCGGATTTTCACAGATAATATACAAACAAAATTCATATATGTTTGATTGTCAACAGTATAAAAATCAGCATTTATCCGTGTTATCTGTGTCATCCGCGTTCAAAAATACTTTTGAGACAGCTTCGTTTCCAAATATTAAAAATCAATTTTCTTAATAACTGATCAAAGTCGTCTTATCCGTTGAAAGATACGGCGTCTTGATGTGCAATATTCCGTTTTTATTATCCGCTTCATAAAACCAGCCCGTTGAAGAGGCGTCGAAACTTGCTTTGTTTTTTTGCCGTTTCATTTTTTGTCCTTGCAACAGTATATCTTTAGGAAGAGTTTTTGTATGAATATCCAGCAGATACACGCGTTTTGCCAGACGTCCCGTAAAGTCTCCGGCAGCGGCATTCAACACAACGGTTGTTCCTGCGCTTGAGGGTTTGACTTCAAACTTCGTGGTCGCGAATTTTCCTTCCTTATATTCCCTTGTATTACCGTCGTCTTCATACATTACAAAAGAAGCGTCCGTTTTGGCGGGATAAATATCAAGCGTGAGCGTGTCGGCAGGGAATTGCCCGTCATACATCATTTGCTGATAGAGCGGGATAATTGCCCCTGACCTCACAAACAGCGGAAGTTTATTGAGCGGCGCAGGATAGTCGGTCAGCGTCGTATTGCCGTTGTATTCCGTTCCATCCCAATAATCGATCCATTTACCGGCAGGCAAATAAATACTGTCGCGTTTAGGAGCCGGCGTATAAACAGGCGCTACCAATAAATCTTTTCCCAACAGGTATTCATATTTGACTTGATCGCTCCAAGCGACCGGATCATCGGAATATTCGAGCACTAATCCTCTCACAGCCGGCGTTCCCGTTTGATGCGCCTCGCTGCAAAGCGTGTACATATATGGAGTGAACCGTTCTTTCAGCATCAAGTATTTACGATTAATAGAGGTATAAGGTTCACCGAACAGCCATGGTTGCTTGTCTTTTATGCCGTTCTTGTTGTTGCTTGCCCAACCCGACATTCCCATGAATACCGGAGTGAAACATTTCCACTGCAAATCGCGGACGTAAGTTGAGTCGCTTCCTCCGAAAATGCCGTCAACATCGCCGGTTGCATAATTTTGACCTGATAATCCGCAGCCTACAACTGTTGGGATATGCCAGCGGATATAATTCCAAGTGCCGCTTTGGTCGCCCGTCCACAACACGGCATTGCGTTGCGAGCCTGTCCATCCGCATACCATCCAGACAAATCCGCGTGCATTGCTGTTGGCTTCAATCCCGTCGTAAGCCGCTTTTGCTCCGTCGAGCGCATATTTGAAACCGGGACCTACCCAGGCAACATCTAATTTGCAGAGGCGAGTACCATATTCGCCTACTTCGCGGGCAATTTTTTCCACGCCGTTTTCAGTCCATAACCCTGTACGGAATCCGCGTTTCATGAGTTCGTCCACAACATTTTTAAGATCGGTGTATCCGCAACCGTAACCGTCGTTGGGCAAAATCCATCCGCGCGGCATATTATTTTCAATATATTTATCTGCAATTAAAGGAATAACGCTTGGCGTAAGTCCATCAAATCCGGTAGATGTAGAACCTTTGGTTTTTTCCGACTTAGCGCCTCGGTTATAACAGTTTGCATCGCCCATACTCAATCCCCATCGAGGAACCAGAAAAGGTTTGCCTGTGATATCGGTATAATCATTTAAAATATCCTTTAATGAATTTCCTGCAAAATAATAGCAATCGAACCGGCTTTCATTCTGAACCAATCGCACTGTATCTTTAAATGAATATTCGCCGGTAGAATAAGTATTTCTCATCGCGCCATATCCCATCGTACTCATGTAAAACGTTGCAGGATTTGGATTTCCACCGTCTTCCCAATTATAGTCGATGGTCATCTTAATCGTATTGTCCCTGTGAGAGAATCGTCCGTTTTGCATTCCTCCGCCAAAAAATTGCTCTTTTTCGCCCCGTTTTAAGTATTGAACGGTTTGTTTGCCGTAAGTAATACCTTGTGTTTCTTCCCAAACCAAAGTAGTATTATCCGGTTTGTACAACGCAAAACGTAATGGATTTTTGTAAGCCCTCAGCGCGACATCAGCCGTAGTCATCAGGTAATAATCGCCTTTATTTTCCAATTTTACTTGCGGCTGCTGAGCAGGAGTATTGATAACAATATCATTTCCGGCAGGATTGCTAAACGCTCCATCATACGCCATCCAAATCCGGAAAATATCATCTCTTAAAAATTGGATTTTGAATTTGGTCAGGTTGCAACTGAGTTGTACCTCATTATTAGCTTGTGTTATATCCGTAATTGCTCCTATATGGCATGCCTGTGAATACAATTCCATCGACAGCGTGTCGTTTGAAGTTCTCAAATCGCCCGCGAGTGCAGTGTAAAACTGAATCTTATGCACGCCAACGTCGCTCAAATCTATTCCGGGAAATAAAATCCGCATGGTATCAATAATGCCGAACGGCTTTTTGGCAGAAGCCTCAACTGTAGTCTTCAACAGCGGTCGCCTGTCGATTTGAAGATAACAGTCAAAACTGTTGGAAATAGGGCGGGCGCTCAGGTTTACAATATTGAATGCCAGCGTATCGCTTTTGCCGAACGTGTTTCCTTCCAACTGATGCGAAGTAATATTGAGCGCCTGAACATCCCTGTCAAGCGCTTCCGACAGTTCGATATCGTCGATCATCCAATACCACTGGTACATGTGACGCCAAAAGAAGCGAATATACACCGTTTTTTGTCCTGCCGCCGTATTCGTGATATTAAGCTCCACATTCATCGGGTTCGGGCAATCTTTTTTGGGATTGATTCCGTTGTGGACATCGTATTCTCTCCATGTATTTCCATCATTACTGACAGCGACTATCAGTCCCGATTTTTTGTTAACCGCATCCCATTCGCCCCAGAAAAAATTTTGCTGGAATTTCAATACGACCGATTTTTTTTTCGAGCAATCAATAGCCGGCGTCTGAATGTAGGCATCCGGAAAGATTCCCGCTTTCTTCCAGTTATTTACATTTTTATCTACTGTTACCCCCGGTGCAATTTGCAGATGATAGCCCCTGCTTTTTGAGGCTATCGGCGGCGCCTGATAATTTCGTCCGTACGAGCCGGGGTAAGGCTGGTCGGTCACTTTCCAAACCACATTGCTGTCATTCAGCGCTACATTTTTCCATCCGGCAGGAATAACGCCGGCAGAGAAATCTTCTTTCCAAAAAGGTGTCGTATCCGGCTGAGTAGCAAAAAGCAAAAAAGCCCGGAAGTTGAACATGATGACGATAATAAATACTATTTTTTTCATTGGATTTAAATTATGGATTGGACAAAGGTATAAAAGATTTTTTAAAAATAAAATTACTTTTTTAAATGTTTGCTTATATAAAACAAATCGGACAAAATAAAAAACAATTAGGGCAAAAGGTAAATATAACTTCTATCTAATTTTGTAAAAAAAATAATTTTTAATATTTTTTATATTTTAATATTAAACAACTAAACGTGTATGGGAATTTTATTAATGAAAAAAAGGCAGAAATACAGGATGGGAGCATTCTTATTTTGTACTTTTTTCATGTTGACGCCAATAAAGGCTCAACTTGAAAAAACAGACCCAAAGGTCAACAACGTTATAAATGTAGCGCTGACGCCGGTAACAACGCAGCATGAAAAGAAAGACTCGGTATATTTTCAGCCAAATGTAAAGGCTCCAAATGTATTGCTAATTGAACAGGATCCGGAAACGTTAATACAATCCGTTTCGACAGTTTCCGGCGATCGCCTGCTCCATCGTCCTGTGTTTCAAATGGAGGATTTTTTAGATGGCACTTTACCCGGGTTGTATGTAAATATCTCAAGCGGTTATCCTAACCAGCAAGCCGGTTTAAGCATGAGACAGCGTGGTCTTTTGATTGTAGTGGACGGTATTCCCCGTTCCGACGCCAATATACCGCCAAGCCAGATAGAGTCGGTATCGTTGATAAAAGACGGCTTGGGTTTGGCTGCATGGGGCATGTCGTCCGGTGACGGCGTTTTATTTATCAAAACCAAACGGGGTGTCACCGATAAAATCAAAATAGATTTTACGGCGCAATATGCGCAAGCACAACAAATTTTTCGTCCTGAAATTCTGGACGCCTATAATTATGCCAATTTATTAAATACGGCTTTAGTCAACGATGGGTCCAATCCTATGTATTCCGATCGTGATCTGGAATTATACAAATCAGGTGAAAGCCCTTATACACATCCGAATAATGACTGGTATTCCATATTGATGCGGGATAAAGCGCCCATTCAGCAATATAACTTGAACCTGTCGGGAGGCGGCGAAACGGCGCGATATTTTATCGACCTCAACATGTTTGGACAGGATGGTTTTCTGAAACAGGACAAATCAATAAACTCTTACAATACGCGTGAAAATTTTAAAAAATGGTCTATGCGTAGCAACGTGGATATAAATTTAACCAAGAGTACGCTTTTGTCGGTAAATCTTTTTGGGCAAATGTTTCGTGAAAATACACCGGGCGTGCCTATGATAAGCGGTATTTATCAAAGTATAAATTCCACGCCGGCTAATGCCTTTCCTATTTTCAATCCTCCTGCCGATCTGGATGGAACGGGAATCCTTCAACAGACTTACGGCGGAACTACGGCTTATCCGAATAATTTGTATGCCATGAGTCTGGCTACCGGATATATGATGTATTCGAAAACCGATCTGAATTTCGACGTTTCTTTGGAGCATCGCTTCACCGGCGCTTTGAACGGATTGTATGTAAAAGGAATTTACTCTTACAATTCAACTTACCGTGAACAGAGAACGAATATCAAGGGTTATGATGTCTGGCAATATACTTATGACGAAAATAAGGACGCTAACGATCCGTCTCTCTACACAAAAATCGTTACAGGAAACGCCCCTTCAAGATCTTCGAGTTACACGCTCCAAAATCGTTTGCAATATGTTGAACTTCATGCCGGTTATGATTTTACAGCAGGCTTGAGCAGTTCAAGAACAAGACTGACTTACTGGAACAATGAGTTTATTTTCATGGGAGCTGCGCTTCCTATGTATAAACAAGGGTTCAATCTTCATTCCGATTACGACTACGACAAAAAGTATATGGCTGAAATAAGCCTTTCGACAAACAGTCTAAACTACATAAAAAAAGGTTATCAATGGGGATTTTTCCCGGCTGCAGGTTTAGCATGGAATATTGCCCGGGAGGATTTCTTTAACGCAAAAGCTATTAATACCTTGAAACTGCGCACCAGCTTGGGATTAAATGGAAACGACGGTACAGGTTCGTTTTTTAGAAGCGGGAGCGGAAATTTAGGTTCCTATTATTATACTTATTTACCGCTCTATACCAGCGGTGGAAACGTAATATTGGGACAGACTACTACATCTTACTCAACCTTGGTGGAAGCCGGACTTCCTTATATTTCACAGTGGGAAAGAAGTTTACGCTTTGTTTTAGGACTTGATGCGGAGCTTTTTGACAAATCGCTTAAACTAAGCGCGGAATATTTCAACAACCGCCATTTTGATATTCTTGCTGTGAATGTTTCCAAAAATTATAGTAGCCTGACGGGAATATATCCTGTTTCAGATAATTTTGGAGCCTACCGTCAACAGGGAATCGAACTTGACCTGAATTATCAAAAGCAGTTCGGCAACTTCTCTCTTAGCGCTAATCCTTTTGTAACATTTTACAAATCAATTCTGTTGAAAAACGGAGAGCCTGCCTATCCGGAACCTTATATGCAGGCTGTAGGAAGAAATTTGAATAATCAATCACATGGTTATATATCAGAAGGAATCTTTCAGACGCAGGCGGAAATTGACGAATATTTGACTAAATATACAGTGGATGGTTATATTCCAAAACCGGGCGACATCAGGTATAAAGATTTAAATGGAGACAATGTTATTGATGGATTGGATGTTGGGGAAATATATACGAATGCTCCTCGCATCGAATACGGGATTTATTTCAATATAGGCTGGAAAGGTCTTAACTTGAGTACGCAATGGACAGGTTTGGGCAATACGCAAGCATATATTCGCATTATGCCTTTCTCCGATAACACTAATTCTTACAGTAACGCTTATAAACAAAATCTGGATTATTGGACTCCCGATAACCCCAATGCAAGTTACCCGCGCCTTTCGGCGGCAACTAATGCATATAATCAGCGCTTATCTACTTTTTGGGTAAGGAATACCGATTATTTGCGCATGAAAAATATTGAGCTGTCGTATTCGCTGCCTCAAAGCTGGATGAAATCCATCAAGATTTCGGGTATCAAACTGTTTGCCAACGCATATAATGCCTTGACAATTACTCCGTTGAAATACATGGATCCGGAGATGGTCTCAAATTTTGGCGGCGCCTCGAGTAATACGTCTTATGGCAGTACAGCGCCTGATATAAAAGCGTATAATGTTGGTTTGAATATTCAATTTTAATCCCTTTAGAATATGAAAAAAAATAAATATCTGTTATTTTCCTGTTTCTTCTGCTTGCAGGCAATGTTTTTTATATCCTGCCAAACATTTGAATCCGAACCTCTAAATGTGAATACAGAAGACAGGGTGTTGAATCCGGGCGATTCAACCGACAATAGCGCAGTAAAACAGTTGTTTTATGCCTGCTATTTAAATTTACCTTCGTTGCATAACCGTATAAGTAATTCGTATTTGGACGCTGCTACCGACGACGGTTTACCTACAACCTCCGGCGCTGTTTTGGATTACTTCCGCACTAATTATGTTTCTGCCGGTAATCTTCCCGACGGCGACGCATGGGCAAACGGCTATCGAGGCATTCGCCGCGTGAATCTGTTTTTAAGCAAAGTGGATATATTTCCTCCTTCGTCGCAAATTCCGGCATACTATATCAAACAGATGAAAGCTGAAGCCCGTCTGTTGCGCGCCTACTATTATTTTGAAATGCTGAAACGCTGGGGAGGCGTTCCGATGCTTGGCGACAGAGTTTTGAACGCTGATGACGACTTGAATATTCCCCGCTCCACGATTCAGGAAGTAGCCGATTATATTGTGAATGAAATCAGTCCGGATGTCGCCGGTTCCTGCTATAACGATTTGCATCCGGCGCAGGCTGTTGCTGATGATCAGGATCCTGCCAATCAAGGCAATATGATAGGACATGTCAATCAAGGCGTAGCGTTGGGGATTCTTTCCCGCTTGTCTTTGTATTTAGCCAGCGATTTGTATAACGAGGATCAAAGCCTTGACAAATGGCAAACAGCGGCATATTGGGCTAAACGCCTGATTGATTTGAATGTGTATTCACTTTATACAAACTCCAGAATGGCTTTCCAATTTGCAATGAATGCCTCCGACTTTCCTAACAAGGAAATGATCATGCTTAATTTGGTATCTTCTCCCTCAACTTCCATCGAACAAACCAATTCGCCAACCGGTTTTTCTTATACTACCAGTTCGGGATTGGTTAATTCGAACGGATTAACCAGCCCCAGTCAAAATCTGGTTGACGCTTTCCTGACGATAGACGGAAAATCAATATATAAAAATTATGATCCCGAGCAGGGATATGATCCTGAATCAGGATATGACGAACAGTCTCCTTATGCAAACCGCGACCCGCGCTTGAATCTTTTCATTTTTCTTAACGGTTCCCGTTGGTTGAACAAAACAGTGGAAACATTCGACGGCGGAGCTAACCGTGGTGCGCTGCAAGGCGTAATTTATACCCGCACAGGTTATTATTTGAAAAAATTCTCAGGAGATAACGAAAATACGTCTGTTTATACGTCCTACTTTCACCATTATCAGATCATACGCTATGCAGAAATCCTGTTAAACTATGCCGAGGCGGTGAATGAATACGACCCGACGAACGATGCCGAAATTGTATCGGGCTTAATCGCTTTACGCCAACGTGCGGGAATCAATGCCGGAGTTGACGGGCGTTATGGTCTGCCGGCAGCCGGAACTTACACGCAGGACTTGATGAGGAATATTATCCGTAATGAACGACGGATTGAACTTTGCTTTGAAGAACATCGCTTCTGGGATATTCGCCGTTGGAAAATTGCAGAGAAAGTAATGAACCAACCGGTAAAAGGCGTAAGAATCGCTAAAAATACCGATGGAACATTTGCATATTCTTATGAGAATGCCGCCAGCTCGTCTTTCCTTCCACGCTTATACTGGTATCCGATACCAAGAAGCGAGATGTGGGGAAACAACGCTTTGGTGCAAAACCCCGGTTGGTCATATTAAAAAACGCTATTAAATTTTCAAATGTTATGAAACATATATTTATAAGTATATTATTATTCATTCCTTTTTACTTGTCGGCTCAATTTACGGTGAAGGGAGTAGTTATTGATGAAACCGGCGAAAAGTTGACAGGAGCCTCTGTTATAGAAATCGGTAAACCTGCGAATGGAACTGCTACGGGAGTTGACGGCGATTTTGTATTAAATGTTGCTTCCGCAAAATCACAAATCAAAGTAAGTTATTTAGGTTATGAGGAAAAGACGCTGCCGGTTTCCGCAAATATGGAAATTACCATGAAAAGGAACGAAAGCATGTTGCAGGAAGTAGAAGTTGTAAGGCAGGGATTCGGTACTAAATCCAGAATATCAAATATTGCGTCAATCAGTCAGATCAAAGCGGAACAAATCAGGCAAATTCCGACGACTTCCATTCAGAACGCTCTTGCCGGTCGTTTGCCGGGCTTGTTCCAATTGCAGGGAAGCGGTCAACCGGGAAGCGACGCCGCACAATTGTTTATTCGCGGACAGGGTTCTTTCAACAATGACCCTGATAATGGCGTGACTCACGAACCATTGGTGCTTATCGACGATATTGAGTCGGATATTTCTACTCTTTCACGAATTTCCACAAACGATATAGAAGACATCACGATTCTGAAAGATGCGGCAAGTACGGCTATTTTCGGTATTAAAGGAGCCGACGGCGTTATTTTGATAACTACCCGTCGCGGAAAACTCGGAACGCCTCAAATTACATTTCGCATGGATTATGGTTTGCAGCGTCCAACCTATAAAAACTCGTTCCTTGATTCTTACGATGCGCTGACTTTATTGAAGGAATTGCACATGAATGATCAGGATCTTACGAGTTTGAACAATGCAAAATATTTTAGCGATGATGCGCTGGAGCATTACCGTTTGCATGATATGCCTTACGTTTATCCGGATGTGGACTGGTACAATATGTTGTATAAGAAAGCGTCCGCTCAAACGCAATACTCTGCCGACATACAGGGCGGCGTGGAAAAAGTGAAATATTTCATTTCTTTTTCTTACCTTGATCAGGGCGGATTGTTTAAAACTTTGCCTAAGAAAGAAGATTTCAACAACGATTATTACAGCCATCGCTATAATTTACGTTCTAATTTCGATATTTCCGTAACCAAAGATTTTTTAGTAAGAATCAATGCAAACGCTATTCTTACCGAAAACAACCAACCAAATATGCCGGCTACACCGAGAGGAATGACGGATATGAATATCTTCCGCCGGATTATCGGCGCAGGGATTGCTCCCTATTCTTATCCCGCATATCAGGCTGACGGTTCTTTCGGAGGTTATCCCGGCACTTATATCAATCCATTGGCATGGCTGACTTACGGCGGTTATACCCGACAGTTCAGAAATAATCTGAACGGAAGCATTACTTTGGAATATGATCTGAGCAAACTTACCAAAGGTTTGAAAGCCCGCGGCGTAATGGGTTTAACTAACACTTGGGGATGGAATAGATCGTTGACGCGCAACGAAGTGCTGGATTACTACTATGAACCGGCTATCAATGGTTTGGCGCCGGTAGTTACCAACCAGTACATCCTGCCTTTATTGGTTGCCGGAGTTTCATCTACTAATACTGATCCTTCGATACAAATCAATTCGCGTCTCGACCTTTCTTATAACAGGACTTTTGGACCTCATACCATTACCGGTCTGCTTCTTGCCAACTGGTATTCAACTCGTACCGGATCAGCCTCGCCGCGCAACTCGGCAAATTACACGGGTCGTGTGGGATATAATTACGACTCCCGTTATCTGATTGAGTTCAGCGCCGCCTATAACGGTTCCGACGCTTTTGCAGCAGGACATCGTTACGCATGGTTTCCGGCTGTTTCTCTCGGATGGAACCTGGCGCAGGAACCTTATCTGGCTTCAATAGCCGAAGCTGCACGTGTGGACATGTTGAAACTGAGAGGTTCTTACGGTATTGCAGGCTCGGATGTAATGAAACAGGCTTTCGCTTACAAAGATATTTACGACATTGTGATGAACTATCATTTTGGCGAATCGGTTTCCACAGCCGCTAATAGAATACCGGCAATTGCCATGTCGTATTATGCGAATCCTTTTATGAGTTGGGAAACGGATAAAAAAACGGATATAGGCTTAGATCTCAGTTTGTTAAAAAACAGACTAACTGCAACGGTCGATTATTTCTACAACTATCGTACCGGTATTTTGGCTGAACGACAAGGTATAGTTTATTATGCAGGATATTATAATATATTTTCCGGAGCTGATGGAACAGCGGTAAAATCCGGACAGGTAATGAATATTTTACCTTATATGAATATTGGCAGAACCGAAAATTCCGGGTTTGACGGTGAATTATCGTGGAAAGACAAGGCTGGTAAAGTGGATTATTTTATCAGAGGCACTATTTCCAGCGCCAGAAATAAAATTCTGTATATGGATGAGGCGCCTACTCCTTTCGTTTTGAGTATGAGCACCGGACGTCCTATCGGTACGATTTTCGGTTATGTTGCCGACGGATTTTATACTTCTTATGAAGATATAGCCAAAAGTCCGTATGATATTAGACAGGGAGGAGCAACGCTTGCTCCGGGTGATATTAAATTCAAGGATATCAGCGGACCTAACGGCGTCCCCGACGGTATAGTCAATGAATACGACCGTGTAGCCATAGGCAAGGATGTGCCTGATTTTACTTATGGGCTTTCTTTAGGATTCAATTACAAAAACTTCGATTTCTCGACCCTGTTTCAGGGCGCAACCGGCGCTTCGGTAAGCGTGGAAGAAATGTTGCGCTTGGCTTCGGGTACGGTTAATCCCTCTGTGGGCGACGTAAATGGGAAGCCGATGCCTATTCACATGGGAAGATGGAGGAACTATGACGACAACGGCAATTTGATTACCGACGCTGCAACCTTGGCGGAGATGAACAAAAACGCTACCTATCCCCGCTTAACAAGGGATAATGGCGTGAATAAGGACATGTCAACATTTTGGCTGCGTTCCGCCAATTATCTTCGCTGGAAAAATATCGAAATCGGTTACACTTTACCAAAATCATGGATGCAGCGCGTTAAATTAAACAGTACACGCGTTTATTTTACAGCTCAAAACTTAAAAACATGGTCGGGACTGGCAGACTACCAAATTGATCCGGAAAGTACGCAATCAGGTATTACTACCTATCCGCAACAACAAGTATATAATTTGGGAATTCAAATCAACTTTTAATAATGTTATAATATGAAAAAAATAAAATATTTATTCTTCTTACTATCGGCGGTTCTCGTAATGATGTCCATAGGGTGTACGGAAAGTACCGAAGGTTTTTTAGATGATAAATCAGAAGCGCTTTCGCTTGAAAAAATATTTTCCGACAGCATACTGACCGAAGAGTATCTTGCCACCGTTTACTGGCAAATACCTTCCGTCCTCTTTGCGCCTCGCAGAGCAGGCTGGTTTCTGACGGATTATGAAGATTACAGTTCCGCTACCGACGATGGAAAAGAAGTTTCCAACGACCGTACCCGTTTTTGCCCTGCATTCATGAAAGCCGATTTTACGCAAAATGGCATCAATGCCGGTTTTGAGCACTTTCTGAATCTCTGGACGGCTATGTACAGTAATATCCGTATATGCAATCAGGTTCTCGGAAATATCGACGAATGTCCTTTGACGCAGGAAACGAAAGATGGAATGAAATTGGAAGCGCGTTTTCTGCGGGCATTCTACTATTTTCATCTGTTGAGAAATTTCGGCGGCGTTCCGTTGGTGGGCGACAATATGTTAAGCCCGTTTGAAAATTATGATTTACATCGTTCTACTTATGAGGAAACGGTGGATTATATTGCATCGGAATTTACTTATTTGGCGGAAAATCTGCCTGAAGTGCAAGATCTCGGAAATTATGGACGTCCTACCAAAGGCGCTGCTTTAGGCATGCTGGTGAAATTGTATTTCTATGCAGCCAGCCCTCTGTCCAACGGCGGCAATGTGGGATCGGGAGATAACCGTTTACTGACAGGTTACGATGCTTATGACGTTAGCCGGTGGATAAAAGCAAAAGAAGCCGTCGATAATTTCTACGCTTACAACAACGAAAAAGGATATTACGCATTGGTTCAAGGCGCAAACGGCAGTGGATTTTACACCGCTACTACTTCGCGCGTTTCAAATGAAAGAATATGGTTTTGGTTGGACGACGGTGTCGGAGGCAATAGCTGGCCTCACGGCTTCTTATTGCCCAAATCCCGTTTAGGCAAACCCGTAATCGTGCCTTATCATGATTTGACGGAAGCGTTCCCGACAAAAGACGGCGTGGATATTCGCGATAAGAACTCCCAGCAAAAGTATTATACCGCTCCGGGCAAGTACAATCAAGACAATTTAATGTACAATCCGGATGATCCTTATTCTAATCGCGATCCTCGCTTCTACTATACTTTTCTGTATAATGGAGCGATGTGGAAACGCACGTCCGATGGCGTTAAGGAACCTGTTTATACCTACAGGGGAGCGCCTACCGACGGAATTTTCAGCACCGGATCGCCAACCGGCTATTACTATGTGAAAATATGTAAAACCGATGTGCTCGGAAATCAAACCGGTTCTGTAAACGGAACGGGGCTCGCTTTCATCCGTTACGCGGATATTCTGCTGATGGATGCCGAGATAATGACTGAAATAGACGTGGATCAATACAGAAGTCAAATCGAAGACCGTCTGTTCCAGATTCGCAGCAGGGCGGGTATTTTGCCGGGAAATGATAATCGTTACGGCATACCGTCAAATTTGAGTAAGGATGAAATGATTGATTTTATTCTTAATGAACGCCGCATCGAATTTGTTATTGAAGGCGGCAACCGATTTTGGGATTTGCAAAGACGCAAATTATTTGAGAACATAAACAACCAGTGGACTTATGCCGGCGTGTGGGAAAAAATTGGCGAGGGCGATAATGGAGTAATCTATTATTCATGGTCTATTCAACCGATTGAACAACACTACTTCCTGTCTAAAATGTATCATTTGCCAATCCCATTGAAAGAATACGGATCGGCTAAAGGCAAATTAGTTCAGAACCCCGGTTGGTAATTTTATATAAAATAAAAATTTTGAGTTTATGAAAAAGAGTATAATAAGTTTAACATTTTTGCTGTGCCTCGCTTCAATTTTCTTATTTTCCTGTACGGAAAAGTATTATAAAATTGACACGGAATTTTACAAGGATAAAACAGTAGCCGTCAGAAATCCGATGATCGGCGACACTTTGCGTATTGAACAATACAATACCGATCAAATCATGTTGATGGAACCCAACAATCCCGACATTGTTTTCGACAATCGCGGATTTATATTTGACGTAGAAAACGAAAACATACTGACAATCGGTGAAGATGGAAGTATTCAACCGCTTGCAAAAGGCGTCACAAAAGTGAACATTATTTTCCGTGCGGATTCGCGGGTAGCTACCACAATCTACATAGACATTTACGAGGATTATCATCCTGTAGAAAGCATCATGGTGCCGTCGTATGTTAAGAATCAACTGATAGAAAAAGGATTTACATTTGATATTGCACCTTATGTTTTGGTTTTCCCCGGATATGCCACCAATCAAACGCTCCATTTTTCATTGGACGACGCTTCGAAAGATTTTGCAAGCATCACCGACGCCGGCGTTGTTACCGGTATTCAATCGGATTCTATCCAAATACATATCGTGTCCGATGACAATCCGAATATTACGGCTACATTTAAGATGAGGGTAGTGGACGAAATTTTGATTACCGACGTAATTCTTAATTCCAAATTGAACAACATTACTTTGGGAGTCGGCGAAAAAATTAATTTGAATGCAGCTACATGGGTTTTGCCCTCGAATGTGAATGTCATTAACCGGCGCTTAAATTTTGAAATTCTGGATGGCGACGGCGTAGTGTCGATTGATACGGCAACGAATACGCTTACTGCGCTCAGCGGCGGATCGTCTCTAATTCAGGTAACCAGCAAAAACGGAATCAGCAAGCAGTTTACCGTCAATGTTGATGCGGCTAAAAAAGATTTGACCAGCGCTTTATGGACGATTTCTACTTCGATACTGTATTCTACCGGTAATGGTTATGTGTTAGACGGGACGACAGGAAGTCCTTACGACATGCTTGATGAAAGCAGTACGGCGACTTACCTCTCGTTGACAAAACCGGGAAAGACGTATAATAATTGCGCCAGTCCTGCGGGAACGTATCTGTATTTCGTTGTCGATATGCAATTCCCGTATAAGTTTAACTCAATACGCTGGAACCACCGCACCACTAACAATTATGTTTACTTGCGCATTTGGGGGATTAGCGTGGAAGGGAGTAACGACGGCGAAAATTGGGATACGATTTCGGATAATATACGCATCCCAAATACGTATGAACTTTCTGCAAACGACATAAATTCGAATGTCCAGGATCTTGCCCGCCATGATTTGGCTTTGCCCGGAACATTTGAGTATCGTTATGTGAAAGTGACTATTACAAATTGGAGCGATAATTCCGGAGGTTCAACCAGCGGGAGTACGCTGAATGTTGCAATATTCGGTTTAAGTATGTTTTAAATAAATAAAAACGAAAAGAAAATGAAAAAAATATTATTTCTATTATTTCTGATTGGAAGTGTTGTGATTGCAAGGGCAGCAATCACAACGCCTTATCCGGAAAGCATTGTGATCAAACAAATCAACAGCGCAGAAAAAGAACGGATACGTTTATGTCAGGGGCATAAAAAATATGACAAGCAACCCACAGGTTTCTATGTAGAAGCAGGGAAAACAGTAGAAGTGAACGTTGAAATCCTCACGCCGGCAGACATGAATGTTATGCCGGTACTTACCGTGGGAACAATGGGATTCGATGTCGATGGCAGAAACACCGGCGTATCGACAACCCTGAAAGCCGGTGTAAATACGATTGTCGCCAATGCAGGCGGTCTTATCTGGCTGAGTTTTGTCAATGATGGAACTGCCGATCCTAAAGGACAGGCGAGAATTACTTTTACCGCCAACAGCGAACATGTGCGGGCGCCGTATTATGTATATGGAGTTACCACCGATTTAGAGTTTTATGAAATGTGGACTACCTACCAGACTCCCGACGTGCTTTTTCAATCGGATTATGTTGTGGTAGCGGCTACTCGGGATGCTGCACATTTATACTCCTGTTACAACAGGGAAGGAACCGTTTTGAAAGATTGGATGGGCGCCATACATACTTTACTCGAAAAAGAAGATGAAATAAGCGGCATGGACAATAATGATCCTAATCCCCTGCATCACCGACTGAAAGCAGGAGAAATCAGATTCTTGCTGGTAGAAAATACAAGCGCCAGTCCTTTTGCCAATTCGGCAGGTTTTACCGGTTATCCGAGTGGCAGTCGCGCTCGTTATTTAACTAAAATCGGCACTCCAAGCAACAACTCATGGATGTTGGGACATGAAATCGGACATCAGCATCAACAACCCGCTTATCAGATTAATCAGTCCACCGAATCGACTGTTAATATATATTCTTATGTGGTGGAACGGAATATTCAAGGTCCGGGCTATAATCGCACCTCTGCCGACCGGTGGACGCAGGTGCAAAATACCTACTTTAAACTTCCTGTGTCAAAAAGGGTGTATGACATGCCGGACGATCAATTGAAGGCTATAACAGGATTCGATGTGAATGAACTGCGTTTCATGACATGGGAGCAAATGTTCCTAATCTTTGGCGACCAATTTTATAAGACTTTACATCGTGTTGTACGGGAAGAATTGATGTCTGCCGGCAGTGGTATTCCCGATGAACGGCGCGCTTACCTGATTTGGAAAGCTTCCGAAGTTTCCGGATACGACTTGACTGAATATTACAACCAGTGGGGCATACGGGTTACTGATGCCGACGTTAAAGCGACATTGCGGGCAAGAATAGGAAACGCGCTTGCAACAGGCGCCATTGTTCCTCTTCCTGTAACCCCCGAAGAATGTACGTTCATAACAGGACAAAATCCGCCGGCTTGGGCGCCTTTGCCATTAAGAGGTATCACGACGTCGTTTCCTGAGAATGCAGTAAACCCGATAGACCGGTCGAACTGGACAATTACTACTTCTCTCAATGGACCTACCGATGGAACAGTTGGCGGCGATAGTCCTAACTATATCATTGACGGTAATCAAACTACTGCTTTTGCGTTTGTTAAGCCCGGAATATCATACGGCGGCATAACAGCTCCCTCCGACTATATACCGTCGTTCACAATTGACATGAAGAGCGAACAGTCGTTCAATTATGTAAGTTATTTGCACCGTAATGCCGGTAATACTTCCACGTATATCAGGGCGAGACAGCTCTCGGTTTACGGATCGGATGATGATCTGGAATTTACGCCAATATGTGAACATTACGTTATAGATTATACGAAAAATCTCAATGAAATAACCATTGAATTTCCCGAAGTATCGTACCGCTATATTAAAGTAGTCATTGAAGATTGGGACAAAGATAATGGCAGTACCGTACAGGTAGCCGAATTTAATG
>Ga0123354_10005538_pt1 | contig 18408 bp, 10 predicted proteins | sample TergutLab28metaG_2_FD_97872 | JGI IMG/M metagenome (GOLD analysis project Ga0123354, IMG submission 97872) | Labiotermes labralis P4 segment gut microbial communities from Petit-Saut dam, French Guiana - Lab288 P4 | ecosystem: Host-associated > Arthropoda: Insects > Digestive system > Gut ...
ACACAAACAAAAGAAACAGGGTGGGGGCCAAAAGAATTTAACCCCCCCCCCCCGAAAGTTTATAAAGGCATAGTTGTCTATATTCTCCATTCAAGTCGTTGGAAGAAGCAATGTTACGTCAAACCTCGCCTTGCCTGCTCATAAAGTCAGGTAGTGATACAGTACGCAGAGCCTTATCTGCCACGTTGCGACTGGTACTTACAGTACCGCAGCATGTAGGCTTACATATTACATTCACAGTACCGCAGCATGCAGGCCTACGTATTACAACCACAGAACTCATGTGTTCTCGTCCATAAAGTACATACCACACAATGTTGTGGGTTGAAGATAATGAAATGACACACAGAATACGAAACACGTCAGAGAGACGTGATTGAAGATACAGTCAAATTCCTGTAGAATTTGTCCGGACGTACTCAGACATATCCACTATTTCCTGTGCCCTGAATCTTTTATCCTACTGTGTTATAAATAGTGACTGCCTAGCTGAGGAAAAACGTATTTTCGTCTATTTTGTTTACACAGAAGAGCATGGCTGTGACAAACAACAAGAAACACAAGAACAGAACGACTACACTGTACATGTACTTAACTACCAGCAAGACAGGCAATGTACGCATAACGTAACACTGAGGCACGTTCGTGCGTTCGTGCTACCGTCGTTGCAGGAGAAAAGAAATAGTTATTACATATTCTGAGCGTGTATTTGTAGACTTAGCCATCCAGCATACAATGCGCATGCGCCATATTGTCATCTGTATCGTGCCCCGGTCTACAATATTTTTCCACGTTATCTCATAAACGGCACGATTCTCGAATAAACGTTATTGAGCATAAAAAATGCGTTTTGATTTTTTGTACAACTCTCTGTTTGAACATTTCTCATTCTAAGAAGAAATGATCCAGATATAATAAAAAAATGTGTAATGGTCTTAATGTAAAGCACATGTTATGCTTGTCAGATTTTAACAGATACTTGAATTTTCTCGAAAATTTTCTAAAAATATTCTAGTATCAAATTTTATGAAAATTCGTCTAGTGGGAGCCGAGTTGTTCCATGCGGACAGACAGACGGACTGAGGGGCGGACGGAGACATCACGAAGCCATCAGCCGCTCTTCGCAAATTTTGCGAACGCGACTAAAAATAATAAAAAATTGCGCCAAATTGTAGCAGTCCTCAGAAACAGGGTCCTATTTTCGAATCTAGATGCAGGAAAAAAGTCATCCTGAAGATTATCATAACCTAGGAGTAGACCACCAGCATCTACGCACAGAAGGGAGTTACTGTATTGACTGCCAGAATTTAGGTGCAGAGGAATTGTCCTGTATGTTACCAGCATCTAGGCGCAGATGGGGGTTATCATGAATATTGCCAGAATCTTGCTCAGTCAGTACAAGAGCAACGTCAAACAGGCCGCTACTTCCTGTCTGTCGGTTCTGTCACATTTATAAACCATAACCTAATATCCTGCCACTCGACAAATTGTTGCTCGTGCACAGGTCAACAAACCACAAACCGGAGAAGCAACACAGAGGAGTTTTTAAACAGTGGACAATGCCCCACATCTAACGGAACCCGAAGATTTATTAGCTTTTTCACAAGAATCCATCTCTCTGCCTAATTCAGAACCAAGTTCATTCAGTCACACATTCACAGCATATTCCTTTAAAAGTAATTGTGCCTATGTCCACTAAATTAGTCTCTTTATTATGCCTGTGTCCACCAAATTAGTCCCTTAACTATGCTTGTGTCCACCAAATTAGTCTCTTAACTATGCCTGTGTCCAAATTAGTCTTATAACTCTGCCCGTGTCCACGAAACTAATCTCTTAATTATGCCTGTGTCCACCAAATTAGTCTTATAACTATGCCTGTGCCCACCAAACTAGTCCCTTAACTATGCTTGTGTCCACCAAATTAGTCTCTTAACTATGCCTGTGTCCACCAAATTAGACTCTTAATTATGCCTGTGTCCACCAAATTAGTCTTATAACTATGCCTGTGTCCACCACACTAGTCTCTTAACTATGCCTGTGTCCACGAAACTAGTCTCTTAACTATGCCTGTGTCAACCAAATTAGTCTCTTCCTCTCCCATGTTCCGACACATCTTGTATCATGGACACTACATGCCCTGCCTATCTCATTCACCTTTACATGATTATTTTAGTAATACTTTACATCACCCTGCCACTTCATATCTATTATATCCAAACACTTCCCTGCTCATTTCGCTCTCAAAACAAACCGAGCACTTGACCGTTTCCGCTTTTAAATAAGCACTTGGAATATAATATGTTCTCTTCAAGCAGACAATCTGCCTACGTTGTACAATTCTTTCCGGTATGTGTGTGGGTTACTGTTTAAACGTAACACTGGATATACGAGTAATATGACGCGATTAGATATGGAGTAGGTTAATTCTATCTTCAACGGAGGTTCATGTGCAACTGATCTACGTGCGGCTAAACGCATTCAAACCAAGTTACTAGTTAATTACATTTAGAACGATCCTTTCAGACAAGCTCAATAATCGAAGCAGAGGAATGACGCTGTCTGTTACATCCAGACAATTCAGGAGTGAAGGATTCATAATGTATTTTTCAGCCTCCCCAATACTGCTAATGTCACTGTCCGTGAAAATGAACCCCTTTCTCTGAACTCAAGAAAACACTCTATTCTATTTCGAAAATAAAACAAATTCAAGCAAAAGCAATTTGTAAGAAGCATAAAAATTACTCCTTTTGCTTCAGTACCATGCTATAAACGCGCAAAGTGAAGTGCATGTAAAGTTTCGCATATACTCGAATCAGGTGGGCTGTCAGCTTTAGGCTCCGGAGACAGTAAATCGGGGAAAGCGTCAGTATTCACTAAATAAGAAATGTGAGCATCTGTGCCAGTTTCGAGGTGGTGGAGAAGACAGTAACTGCCCGTATCGGAAATCGGAAACCGAAACGCCGGAAGCTTCTGCCAATCCTCAAGGACGTTACAACCCACAAGCCAATACACTTTGCACAGTTCGCCAAAAAAATCTCAGATTTCAATCATTGGTGGTTAAGCAAAAATTTAAAAACGTATAATCCAACTAAGCATACGAACTGAATTGGCCAAAAAGGATTATATATTTAGGTACAAAGTTACAAACTGGATCTTACATATTTTTGAAACTGCACAACATGAAGACGTATGTGTGTGAACAGGTATTAATCCAGTTACATATGTAGTTCCATTAACTCCTTGCACATTTAAGCCAAGAGTTTACGGCTTTTCGACAACAGATATTTAAAATTGCTATTGGCATGTTCCAAACAAAGAAGGTGTCCCTAGAAAACCAACAAGGGAAGTGTTAACCACTTCATTATACGTAATTAGGTGGTCAGACCACAATATCACTTCATTTCCAGGGACAGACACCGGATTAACTAAGGTGCAGGAGAATGCTGGAAAGCACAGGTATTAAGGAATTGGCTATGCAAAAAATATTAACACCGGTAGCCAAACCACTGTTTGCCAGTCTAACATCACGGCTCATAACACGGAGAAGCCGGAGAATGAGAATTTTAATGTTTAGATTTTACGTAGGTTCTCACGGTGGTGAGGACTGGCACTGGAGTGTTGCTGGTTGTGACAGGGTAAAAGATGGAAGCAGTACGTTCAACATAAGTGGTGCTAACGACGTACCAGAAGATCCGGTGTCATGACCCAGAAAACCACAACTTGAACTGAATATCTGTTGGCAAGTAGGAATATCCACATAACAAATGTCATATCTTCAATGTGTCAACTGTAGTCAGCAAAGTGCCGTCTATTACAAACGCAGAATTACATCAGACATTGCGGTAAGACCATCTGAGAGCGACATCATAAGCTGAATCGCGTATCCTGAACTTACATTATATCGACTTAGTTACCCGCTCAATATTCGAGCTGCATTCACCGCATTGAAATACATGAATAAAACAACAAACTGACGATCTGAACGATGCACTGTATTTAAGGAGGGAATTAGTAAACAAGATTTTTAGGAAACAATTATTCCTCTAAAAGGTCGTCATCCTTAGGTTCCCTTTTGTTTCTCCAGACATGTTTTCGATTGAGATGTGGCCTTTTTCTGCCAATTAATTCCCGAATCACAGCAGACTACGGAGACTGAACAGACCATAGGAGCTAAGACTTCATTTATTTCTCCGCCCAACACAACACGTAAAACGTAACAAGGTAAGGTTCTCCCTGTAACCTGCCATAACGGAACAGAAGGGGAGTAGAAGTATAATCTACTCTTTCTTTAACCTTGGCGCTAGGCGGGAGTGGATGGTTAACGCCACGTCCCAGCCGTTTTACCCCCGGGAAAGAGATTCGGTACCCATTGTACTGGAGGCTAGGTGGGCCCCAGGGCCGGTCTGGAAGGGTGTGAAAAATTTGCAACCTAAAGGGATTCGATCCCGGCACACACGCCACAACATTTAGGCTTTTAAATCTCATACGCACAAACCCGCACGTGTGTGTGTGTGTGTGTGTGTCTGCTTAAGCACGCTGCATCTCGAAACACTTTGCGTTCGATTGTACCCGAAAAACACATCACAATCACGAGGGGAGCGTGAAGAAGGGGGGAAGAAAATGGACGCAGGAAAATAAGAAAAAGAATGATAATCGTGTGTTTTGTATTATGAAACACACAATTATCTCAGGCAGCCGACATTCGTGCAACTGGTCTTTACATTCCCCGCTTTTTGGATACAGAAATTTCATTACCGCGAACAAAGGAGCCTACATCTGGACCACATCCACAGCCATTCCATCCAGTTTGTTCCTTCACGTTCGATTTATGTGAAATGTTACTTCATTTAGACATAGAAGAGCTCAGTCGACATAGCAACTAGGCTACCGACCAGATGACTGAGGAATCGTGGTTCGACTCCAGACAGAGACAAGAAAATCTTCTTCACAGCGTCCAGGGCTGCTGTGAGACCCACACATCCTCCTCCCTAATGGGTATCGACAGCCTTTTTTCTGGGAGGTAATGCACGTGGGGAACGAAGGTGGCCACATCCATTTAGTGTGACCATTAGATATGCATGGAGAAAAATCTCCACTCCTCCATACACATTCACCGCGTGGTGTTTAATTAAGCAGCTAACAGGAGAACTTCGCCCTGTTACCTTCTAACATTTTAATTGGTTCCAATATTCAGATGTTTGTAAAGCATAGAGAAGTTCAGCCCATCAACTGAATAAGAACAACGCGTACCGAAGTCACTGTCCAGAGGTTGAATGCAACTTCGGCTTCGTAGCCAGAAATCCTGGTTTCAGATCTCATTCAGGAGGCTGGCTAACCTGACTGACGTATTTCATGATTTCCCTCAGTCCCTCCGAGCAAACTAGTGTGTAGTACTCATCATATAAGATAGTCAGTATAGCAACACGCTACGGGCTGGACGGTCCGGAGATCGAATCCCTGTGGGGCCGAAATTTTCCGTGCCCGTCCAGATCGGCGCCGACGCTCACCCAGCCTCCTACACAATGACTACAGCTTATTTCCCCGGAGTAAAGCGGCAGGGCCGTGGTGTTGACCACGCACTCCCTTCTAGCGTCCAAGATGCGAATGGGTTGGAATTATACCTCCACTTCTACAGTGGGACCGCATAGGAGACCTTTAACTTTATTCGTATCATGAATTAAGCAAAGCTTGCTTTCTTCCACATATTTTACATTTAATTTTATTCATTAATCAATCATTCGATGCAATATAATCTAAGCAAATGACAGCGTTGTGAAATAAATCAAAGACAAAGAATGAACAAGACTACTTTGCCTCTTATTGCATGTTATTTTAATTCAGTTTTACTTTTTCATCCCTTTTTCACTGTTGGCGTATTTCCAAATTTTGTAGGCATATTAGTTCTCCTGACATAGCATGGGACTTCGTACACTGCTATGTAAATATATGCGTTCTTATGCTAGTCACAGCGTGAAAGGAGAATTTACATAATTTCATAAAGCCAGTGGTCAGTTAACTCACACAACTTAATATTTCATAATGGACACTACCCATTATTTTCAAGTTAACCATTCTTAGTAAGCGACATGTACGTTTTCTGCGGACATTGCCTTAGAGACTTCGCTTAATTTTTTTTTTTTACTTACACTGGTTCGTTTTCTGATTTTAACACTAAGGATATAAGACGAAACAAAAAAATGATAAACTAAGTTTCCCTTGTTAGTATCTTTTCCTTCCCGTTCAGTCTCGACTTCCCTTTCATTTGTTAAACCACACAAAGGGTAATTCTATCAGAAGTTACAGTGCTCTTGCAAAGTTGCTTGCCACGTATTCATTATCTCTTCTTTCTCTTCTGCCGAATAGAGCCGCAATTTTCTATTATGTAAAGTAGCCCGCTTTTAAACAAGGGGAAAGGACAACAAAGCTTCACACAATGTGTGCCAGTTACCACGGTAAGTACATTACGCATAAAAAAAACGACAAATACACAGTAGAAACCGTCACTGCCCATTTTTAAAACATCTAAAAATATGCGTGTTTATACGGACAGTCTAAATATACAGGGATTCAAGAAAAAAATCCTCACTCTATGTATTTTCACGCAGTCAAATAATTTGCGTAAGTACGGATTAATCAGCTCGACAATACAGTATGTAGTAAAAATAAACAAATAAATTATTACGCCCAATATAAAATTTTATGCAACAAATAAATCAAATAATTAGGACTAGTTCTGTACTTCCATGTGACTTTTTTCCAGAAGCCTGTGATTTTACAGGCATAACTCCGTAGACGTCCGATTGATGTGGTCGTGCGGTCTAAGGTGCAGTCAAGTGATTTCTGGGATTGCGGGTTCGAATACTGCTGATCGTCTCTTGTGTTCGTTGTGTGTTGTTTCGGTTGCGGCCTCTGCGACGAACCTATCACCCGCTCATAGGATACCTTGCGTGTGTGCGTGTGTGTCTAATTATCATCTAGAAAACTCAACAATGTGGCTGGCCTAGCCCCAAGTTGGGCTGCTGCGCAAAAATTCTAGGACCGCCGGAATAGCTCAGAAACCATACCATTCAATCGAAGGACCTTACGGCCAAGAATCGTGGGTTTCTTTCTAGGCAGGAACAATAGAGTTCTCTCTGCTCCCCATCATCCAAACGAACTCTGCAGCGCACTCAACATTCTGTCAAAAATATATCGAATATATTTTCTCGGGCTAAAGCTGAACTCCTTCCTCCCTCTAGCGCCGAGATAAAGAATACGATGAGCTACAGTCCAACCTCACCCATCCCATTCGTCTTGACGGCCTGGTCCTCAGTCTATGAACAGGGACAAATTTATCTTCATATAATTTCAGCTTATATTAAAACGGATATTGAAGAAATAGGATAGAAAGGCGCGGACTGCATTCAAAATTTTTTAAGGTGCGGTCGAAAAAGTATTTTCTGTAAAGGCAATAAATTTACACGTTCAGTGTTAAAGAAAGGAATTTCTGTCATATTTCCAGACAGACCCTAGTCATAAGGCTATAATTCGTTCATAATAACAATGGAAGAAACCCCGTAGCATTTGATGGGGCAGGTAGCGGTAAAGTGTTGGTCGATGGAAGAAGAGTTTTATTCTCACAAGCGCGGTTCACACGATATTCGTGCTGTGTACAGTAAGTACAGGTAAAGGTAAAGTTCACCCTAGAACAGGCCACGAAGGCCCAGAGGGGGAGTAAATGTACAGCTCTGCTCTTTCTTTAACGTCGGTACTAAATAATAATAATATATTTGACTGCAAATGGGCTATCACCCGGTGGCAGTGGTTAATATGCATGTACATAAATATGAAATAAAGATAACATAAATATGAAGCAAGGATCTAAGAAATTTAAGTCGGGAGGGCTACATGAGAAGCATGCAGTAGCAACTTGGAGTCTTGGGAACCATCTCAGCATTCGCTTATAGACACAGGGAAACCAAAAAAAACCTGTGCCGGAGTGGCCGGTCACAGGACCTTCCGGATACTGACTTCTAGCCAGCAATCCGGCAACTAAAGTATGTAAGACAGCAATACACATATAGTAAAACAATACACATGAGGTAACAAAGATACACACAAGATAATAACACAATACACAAAAGACCAACTACAGTTAGCAGCAATGCACATAGGTAAAGCAACATAATGGGGACAAAGTACTGTACCTGGTTTCTAATATTGTTATTCCACAGGTACAGCAACCAATTTTAACGGGGCCTTCACTTCACTTCAACAAACCATAAATACAATTCACGGTACGCCCCGATTTACCCCCCTTCAGTGCACTGCACTTCACTTCACTTCGCTTCACTGCACTTTTTAGATAATTTACAATCCACTCACCTTTCCTTCAGTTCACCACATTAATCGCACTCCTAACCCTCTTTCTAAAAGCATTTGGCTTACAGCGGAGAGTCCCTAAACTTTCTGCAGGTAACCGGTTCCAGAGTCGGATGGTCCTATTCACAAAGGAATATTTCCCGACATCCGTCCTTTGCCTCCTGTTCCTGATTTTCCGTTCATGATCAACCCTGCTCAGATAGTTGGGCATTTGTAATCTGTCACCTATAGTCTTCCACGCTCGTTCTTCAGAGTACGCTTTGAACAGAGCACATAGACGTGATATCTTTCTACGCTGTGACAAAGTTTCCCAGTTCGATTCGTTCATATGATATGCAAATTTAGCCGCGTTCTTTTGCACCCTGTCCAACGCATGTATCTGTCCCTCCTTGCACGAATCCCAGCACCCAGCTCCATATTCAAGAATCGGACGTAGTAGTGTCGCGTAGTTCAAGAACTTGGTATTACTATTCCCCTTTTTAAGTACATGCATTATGAAATGCAGTGCCTTCCAGGCCTTTTTCACTGTGTAGTTGACATGATGAGCCCAGCTTAAGTCGCTACGTAAGATTATTCCAAATTATTTGCAACTACTCGCTTCCGGAATTAATTAATCCCCTAACGTATAATTTAGTGGGTCCTTCACCCGGGCTCTCGTAAAGCAAACCGCCTTACATTTACTTGGATTTATTTTCATCGCACTTTCAGCCGCCCACTCCCCAAGCCTGTCCAGATCTTTCTGCAACTTTCCAATGTCCTCATTATTAATTCTTTTTTTATATATATATTACACAATCATCAGCGAAAAGTCTAATAGTTGACTCGGTGTTCCTCCAAATATCATTAACGTAAGCTAGAAACAAAAGAGGACCTAATACGCTCCCTTGCGGTACACCAGATGTTACTCTAACGTCCACTGATAATTGCCCTCCTACTTTGACTCTTTGCGTGCGACCCAAAAGGAACTCCCTTACCCGTGCGAATAACCTCGAATCCACGCCCGAGATCGCAATTTTCATAAGCAGCCGATCATGGGGAACTAAATCAAAAGCCTTCGAAAAATCGATTACAATAGCGTCGATCCTGTCTCCGTTATCCAAAGAGTCCGCAATGCCCTGGCAAACCGTCATTACTTGACATTAGAACGAATATCCCGACCTGAATCCATGTTGACCCTCGTATAACCCATCATTCTTACCCCAGACTTGCCTTAAATATGATGCTATTACGTATTCCATTTGCTTGCATACCACCGAAGTTAAGCCAACCGGTCTATAATTCGTAACTAATGATCGATCACCCCCTTGTGAACAGGAAGCACTACAGCTCTTTTCCAGTCAGCTAGCAGAGTACCATTATTTATTGTTATGTCAAGTAATTGAGGTGGATGGTCACCGCCACGCCCCGAGAAATTTACCTCGGGGAAAAGACCTGGCACCCATTCTACAGGAGGCTGGGTGAAACTCAGGGCCGGTCTGGACGGGTGCAGGAAATTTCGCTCCTATCGGGATTCGATCCCCGAGCCATCCATCCCGTAGCGAGTTGCTATACCGACTGAACTATCCCATCCCACAAGTGCACTAAGTACGGTTACGATCCTCGCAGTACGCCATAAAAAGAAATTCGTAATGTACAAGTAAGAGACACACAACGAGCTGCCATTTGTTTCTTCCGGATACTCTAAAATCCAAGTCAGAACTACAATGAATATCCGTACGTAATTGCGAACTTTCTCCTCTGCAGGTGCTGGTTACACAATGTGAATAATCATTCTTCTGAAACTAATTTTTTTCAAGAGATGCGTGGCAAGGATGCTGTCACACACAAGGGGTAATGGAACATACAAAATATTTGGTTATTAAGAGAGTTCACAACTGTTTATATTGTTATGGTTTAAACAGCATTTCTGCTTCGTAATTACATGGTAAAAGAACAGCTGTGCTTTGATCAGGTACCTTGACCAATGCTTGTTATGGACAAACAAACAAAATTTCACTTTGCCACAAAAACAGACAGACTTGCTGCCCCATATAATAACGTAATTCAAATCGGTAAAAAAAAAAATAAATGCGGTACCGTAATGACACAAAAAATTTCGGCACCGTCCCCCGCTCTATGTCAGCACATTTCACCATGCCCGTCTCCTCTTTCCGAACATATGCACATCTGGACACAAATTTCGAAGTACGTAGGATTCATTGCTAAGCTGGAAACGGAAATGCACATGTGCAATAGCGCCGACCAGGCAGTATAATGACATATCCTCGGTCTTTACGTTGGGGGAATTACTTGAAGCAATATCAGCTTCTTTTTAGGCGCTTTCGCAAAATTTCGAAAAAAAATCTAATAACTGTCTGTCTGCATGTAACAACTCGGCTCCCACTGGACGCATTTTCATGAAATTTGATATTTGAATATTTTTCGAAAATATGTCGAGTAAATTCAAATTTCATTAAAATCTGACGAGAATAAAGGATATTTTACATGAAGACCGATACACATTGTTGATCACATCTCGTTCAATTCTTCGTAGAACGAGAAATGTCTCAGACTAAAGTTGTAGAGAAAATCAAAACACACACTTTGTTTTCAGTAAAGTTCCGCCGCCCCCCCCCCCCCCCGTTCTGTTTATAAGATAATGGGGAAAGATACTGTAGCGGCGGACAGACCGCAGATGAAAATATGATGCATACGCACTGCATGTGGGACATGCAAAGCTACAAATACACACTCAGAATATGCAACAATTAATGTTTTTCTACTGAAACAATGGTTGCAAGAACTCGCCTCAAGGACAGGCTATACGTAAACGGCCTGTCTTGATAAAGACTGCCTCGATGGGGACGGAATTAAACTTGTCATGTGGAAATTTTGTTGCAACCGCCATGGAATTTTGAATTCATATCCATGGAAAACATTTTAAGAGTAAAATTTACATACAACCTCCTGAAGAATAATGGTAATATAATAATAGTAATATCAATAATAATAATTGCTTTTTGTTAATTTAGCATTAATTTGAATCTAAGTAAACCATATTAATTCACACAGACAATCTACTTTGAAAATAGGAATGTTAATTACTCACGGATCCTTACAGTGAATGAAGCAAAATTTAACCTAAACTTTCATCGTCAGTACGACCTAACAGACGTTTGGAGTATTAGTATTACCGGTCTCTAGCGTCAAAACATACAAGAACATCGCAATGATTGATTAAGGTATTGACGTTTGTCAACAGCCTGTAGATTTGCAGGAACCATTGCCATGGAGATCATATTGATCTCTGAATCGAGTTTACACACGTATAGAATGTTCTCTAACAAGGATTTGACGCTTCTAAATATCGCTTTCATAGCACAGGGAGTCGGGATAGCTCATTAGGTACGGTGACCAGACTGAGGACTGGACGACTGAAAAATCTAATATCAATTCCCGGTCGCAGCTGAATGAAAAAGCAAGCTACTGGTACATAATTTTAGTTCAATATTATTTAAGGTCGTGTTTCTGAAAGTGTATTGCAACTGACACGATTCACAATAACCTGAAGACCCTCCTGCTTCTGTATTCGTGTAGAAATGGTACGCATGTGCCACATTACAAGGAGTCACATCTCAGAAGAAAGTAACTTTCATGACCACTACCGTGAGAATCCTGAATTTCGCTTATATTCCTCACGTTAGGAACACCTTGTCTCTATATTCAAGGCAAGTGCCAAATGGCAGGTGAGACCGTACAGTCTGTTCGCCCAGAAATTACAAAGGAGCTGACATGAAAACTCTAATGAACTATGTATCTCAAGCTAGCTTGCCAAGTTTAAATAACCTTGTATTTGCAAAAACTGTATATTTTCACCATTAAAGTTTAGGATGGTCTGGGATGTGACACCGTGTGGTCTGGCAGATGAATACCAAAGAAACTTCTACCACGATGGAAGCAGAGATTTCTCCGAAATATTGGAGCCCATCTATAAAAATACACGGTCTCACATAAGACCGTTAGCCTGATTACTTCGGTTCCGTTCCGCCCTTAAAAACAGGCAACACTCTTGGCCTAAAGCCTGCAGTGATTCATCTTTATGAATTATTCAAAGACGACACACAGAACTGTCGAAAACTAAGCCCAAATTTTCCAAAAGAGATTTTTTTTTCTTTTGTATAGACAAATTCATGCGGACAAATATCCCTCGTCGGTACACTTTCATTTTATCCAACGGGCAATCCGGGGTTCCAATCCCGATAGGGATACGACTTTTTGTCTTCTCCAAAACGTCCAGATCGGCTCAGGGCCCCACCCAGCTTCCTATTCAGTTGGTATAGGAGTTCATTCCCGGGTGTAAAGCGTCCGGAGTGTAAAGTTGGTCTCAACTCAACCTAGCGCCGAGGTAATGAAGGAGCGAAACTATTACCTCTAATATTCAATAAGCTTTCATGGCGTGGACAGGGACAACTTTACCCTTCTTACATTGTAAAAAAACACACAAAGGGTGATCCTAATCTCGGCACGAACAACGAGAGATTTCAGAATCATTACTCCCGCCATCAACTCAGAATCGCTGCTCTATAAAATCGCTTCCGGTAGTATTAGCTTATTATCGCTATGGTTAGTACGTCTCTACCACGATGCATTTCTTCGATGTGTTAAGAAACGGAAATAGTCACACCAAAAAAAAAAGTGATTCCGCGCGATCGCCTCGTTCTGTTCACCAGCCAGGAAATTCGGTGCTGTCGCAGTCTAATGTACACAACCACTGGCTATGTACAAAAATATGTACGTCCTTTGGCTTAAACCAACGCTTTCGTCGCCAAGTACAGAGTACCGAGTACCAACACTGTCGGGTTAATGTGCTCAGATGGTTTGTATATGCTTCTATGATAAAAACCCTTACTTGAGTAGCTAGAAGTTGCTAGATAGTCAATTTCATGTTGTTTATGGTATAAAAATGTTCATGACTGCCTTCACAACAGCCCTTTAATGAACCCTCTCCTCAGCCATATAAAACCACCCCACAGTCTCGCGAATTTTTTTCTCTAAGGTCCCCATTGCTATTATTTTCGCACCCACGTCTAACAATGTTTAGTAAATAACACAAATTACACATCTCATAATTCCTCTAAACTCCTGTTCACTCTCTCTCTCTCTCTCTCTCTCTCTGAAATATTTTTCCTTATCAGTTCATTCCGGCTGCTGTAAAGGATTTTGTACTTTTCAAACACCAAGATTAAACGGTGCTGTTTTTATAGATTTAGTACGTACCGCACACTAAGCACACTCCACCTCTGTTAGAGCCCAAAGCCCAACCAGTTAATACTGTGTAATAAAATAACAGTCGCTGTTTTGAGAACAATATGAGTATAAAACACGTAAATGCACTTCGTGTGGAGAACAAACAATTCTTTATATTATATTTGGTGGTACATAACGTAACCACGAGGCAGGGGATGGAGTTACAATTGTAAGTTAACTGTATATATTTAGATCTTTATACTTCTTATGGCAGTGGAATATACGAGACTAAACCGAAGACAGAGAACACTTTCCCAAATATAATCTTATAATCTGCTATTAATCTCTCCCGAATACGATTCTGATCTGTCACACTCCTTCCTGTTACTTGAATATTCGTCACTTATATTACTGACTTATTAGTTAAAGCAGTCCCATTACAGGCCTGGACAGGACCAGAGGGTTCCAGGAAGTTAAGGTACCTAGATTTCGTGACAACGGCACAGAATGGTGGTTGGTTGTCAGCCTTACGCACCGGCCGCCTTTACCCCCAGGAAATGCTCCTGGTACTCATTTCTGTTAGAGGCTGAGTCGACCCCAGGGCCATAGTGCGATCGGAGGGGTTTTATGTCAATGAAAAATCCAGTGACACCAGCTGGGATCGAACCAGCGACCTACCGATTTGTAGTACAGCTCCTTAACCACTGTGCTACCGCGGTCCCCGACTTATTAGTTACCTTTGCAATTGTGAATTTCTCTTTCATTATACTAACGACAGCTGTGCACAGATGTTGTTGTCTCTCGTTTATTACTAGACTTTCTCCGCAGTAGACAAAGAGCGTAATGACGGATAACACCATAATAACCAACTAACCAACCAACCAGCCAACGAGCCGGCCGGCCAGCCAGCCAGCCAACCAACCAAACAACCAACACTGTGGATCAGCAAACTTGTTCAGAACTCACAGGTCCTCCCGTAGTCGAACAGAAAAAAGTTCACTGATTTGATGAAACTCGAAGTTTAATTATCGTCTTCACGAATATCTGCCGGTTATCCTTATCCTCAGGCAGATTAATCAAGTCCGTGACCTCCAGTTTTACTTATTTAACATCCATTTTCACATTATACTTCCACCTATACCTAGGTAATTGAAGTTAACCTTATTAATTCGCGTTGGTCCAACAAAACTCAGTCTGCATTTAACTCCCCCCCCCCGTGCACACCACATACCTCTCCTTTTTATGCACCTTGTCTTGACGACCCTAACCATCCTGAGTAATGATACACATCATCAGAATCTTGCGAAGCTTCTCCAAGCCTGCTGTTACTCCCTCTTCCCTCTGTCCAAATATCTTCCCCCATCACCTTATTCTTGAAGGCACTCAGCTTACGAATAACACCACGGGGGATTAAAATTCTCATACGTTGCATTTTAAAGGGCTGATTCCGGAGGGAGAGCAACTGGCAAAACACTAGTCACAGGCGAAAGACTGACTTTGCTCTCGTAATGTGTCTGTGCACACTTTGCATTCGAATATACCGTACGATGCGCTGTGCGCTCTAGACAAAGTATCATATTGCTGCAAATTATTTATACACTCTTATCGATAGTTTTAATTAATAAAGGAGATTCACATATTCAGGTAGATGGATACATCCGTGAACCATTACATCCACTTTCGACGTCCACTAATCGTTCAAGTTGTAATAATGTCCCTCACAATGATCCCGGTCTGCAGTATATTAACGTCCTTTGGTACAAAAGACATAAAATGTAAAGGTAAATTCGTCGGTGTTCGGCATTACGCCCCGCGCCATGAAGGCGAACAAGAAGTAAAGGTACAGCTCCACGCAGTCTTGACCCCGGTACTGGGGAAGTGTTTGACCAACTCACTCGAAGAAGGAGCCCCCAGTACCCACTGGAAAAATGGCTGGGTGGACCCCAGATCTGGTGTGGACAAGACGAGGTAAAGAAAAATGTGTTAGTTAATCAGGAACCGAACGCCAGGAGGACAGCACGTAGTCATCACTAAACACAGTTACAAAAAAAATTCATTCTTGTGCCTAAGCGCTACATCATGAAGAGGAGAAAGAGAGGTGTAACTCCCCAGGAATACAATGAGTCATGTGAGTGTTCAGAATCACGCTCCGGCCGCATCGCAGCCGGATAAATAGAAGTTACCAATTTAGTGGGCGGCTTCACCAGATACAAAGTCGGCCGCGGCGCGTAGAGGCCTCTAATGGAGGCTGATTTCCAGCTCGAAGCCGTAATTCTCCTCTTCTAGCTCCCCCGGCAAATTCGTATTTTGACGTCTACTCCTAAATTAAATTCCGTTCGCCCGTTGTTGTACAAATTTTCCTCTCAGTAAGAACATTCAGTCATTCTTCTTGGCACATCTCACGGAGCCTGCTCGAAGACAAAACATTTCCGTTTCAAGCAATCCCACAGGCCTGAAGAATTGCTGTGGCCAATGTAACATCCGCGAACAGAATCTGAAACTCTCCCAAATTTGCGTGAACATAAAAAATTCAGTAAACAAATTATTTTGAAAGCTAAATAACTGTGCAAAGTTTCAAGCAATAGGAGTTACCCAACTAATGCATTTACTGCAAAAGTAGAAGACCTGCTGGCATGAATTTAGAAATAAGCATGGAAAGTAGCCAGATACATGCCAATTATTAGCAACCGCACAGACTTGCAAAAAAAAATGCCCTTTTACGAATTGTTCTAAAATGTAGCATCAGAGCACAACAAGCTTCATACAATGGATTTTTCTACACAAATTATTGATATAATAAAAGCACGAATGAAAAGATGACGGGTCGTGTAGCACGCACGCGACAGAATAAAAACTCAGACGACCCGAGAGAAAGGGGCAACTTGGAAGATCTCGAGCCAGATGGGAGAATATTAAAATGGATATAAAAATACTGTTTAATATTCAAACACATCCGGAATATAAAAAAAAACCTACAGCAGTTTCATTTGTACAAAATAATAAATTATCCTTGTATCGGCTTCTACGGCAGGCCCAACTGTCTTTCGCCAACTGCACAGTGAACAAGACAGGCAGTGTACGTTTAGACGTAACATTGAGGAGCGTTCATGTAACCACCGTTGCAGTAGAAAAGCAATAATTATTACATATACTGAGAGTACGCCTATAGCCTTAGGTATCCAGCATGCAATGAAGTCATATTTTCATCTGTAGCCTGTCTGCTTCTATTATATTTTTTCCACGTTATCTCATAAACGGTAAGATTTTCAAAGAAAAAAGTAAACAAATGCGTGTTTTGATTTTCCCTACAAATTATTTGGCAACATTTCTCTTTCTAAGAGGAAATGAGCGAGACATGATCAAATGTGCGAACGTCCTCATGTCATGTACTCGTTATTATTGTCAGGTTTTAATAGAACTTTAATTTTCTCCCAAGTGCTTCGAAAAATATTGAAATATCAAATTTCATGAAAATCCGTCCAATGGGAGCCGAGTTGTTCCATGCGGACGGACAGACAGACATGCCTAACATACTAGTCACTTTTTGCAATTGTGCGAACGCGCCTAATTAGCAAAACAACCAAAGCAGTGGAATTTGTGACAAGCAGAAGTTTCTGAACAGTGCCCCGTCAGAGGACTAGCCCAGCACAGAAATTCTACAGAAGTCAATTTATGTGTCTGTCTGTTCCGAGAGAGATATAAGTCTCCGCGCTTTATATTACATTCCCTTAATAAAGTCGTTACATTTGACATCAAACACAGTACGCAACAATGAACTGAAAACGTGAAAGAAAAAAAAAACGAACGCTCAAAACACGTCTATAAGACAAGAATGAGAAGCAACAGCGAAAGGAAGAAAGAATGTATAAATGAAAGAATTAATTAATTAATGAGCAAATAAAATGAAATTAAATGAAACACGGAAAGAAGTAAGACACTACAGCAAGATAACACAAGCATTCCATATCCATAAACCAGCAAAGTGTCAGTCGAACACAACCAACGTTGGAAAAGAGCTGTGATTAAAAACAAATTGTTTTTGACTCACATCTTATGGGTTTACGTATAATACCACAGCGCGATGAATAACAAAAATAATTCCATATCCATTTCTTGCAATTTTGCGTTTGGGGACATACACGGCTTGGTGCGCAGGAAGGAATTTTAGACACAAATCGGCCGTTACAGAGCTAACCGAAGCGAGGCAACCCGCAGAGTGTGAGTTTGTTTTGTAAGTGAACAAAAAATACCTTGTCGAAAGGAATATGTCCAAAATGAACGTCGTAGATAACAATTCAGTTACGAAGAACGTATTTTCTATGATAATCTGGTCGTGACAAAGCTGGCAGAAATTCGCAGAAAATGTTATATTTTATTGCTTTTGAATGAAAACTAAATCCGCGTGAAAACTCTCGGCCCGGACACATAACTCCAAATTTCATCGAGATTCAAAACGATTCTGAGGGACGGAAAATTCTATCTTACCACCGTGCTTTACTTTACGACGCTCAGATGGAAAAAATAAACATATTGGTAACAAGTGACCCCGGTGGCGGTGCGGTCTAAGGCGTAGATGCGCAGCCGCTCGATTGCTGAGGAAACCAGTCAGAATACCGCTGAGGACATGGATTATGGTTTCTTGTGCTTGTTGCGTCTTGTGTATAGAGTGGCCTCTAAAACGAGCTGATCACGTAAAGCGTGCGTGCGTGTGTGCGTGTGTGTGTGTGTGAGATAGAGAGTTTAAATTGTGTGTGATCTATAAACCTCAAAAACGAGGTAGCCTAGGCCGGAGTTGTGGACTGTTGGCCACAGAATAAAATA
>Ga0123354_10005540_pt1 | contig 18407 bp, 18 predicted proteins | sample TergutLab28metaG_2_FD_97872 | JGI IMG/M metagenome (GOLD analysis project Ga0123354, IMG submission 97872) | Labiotermes labralis P4 segment gut microbial communities from Petit-Saut dam, French Guiana - Lab288 P4 | ecosystem: Host-associated > Arthropoda: Insects > Digestive system > Gut ...
AGAAATATTTCTGGGGGGGGGGGGGATGTACTAATTGTCTTGAAATCTGGGAACCTCATCCTGTTGGAACCCACAGGGTCTGCCCAGGCCTGTAATGGGATTGCTTTACTTTAACGTTTTGTGTTTGGAAACGGAGCAGGGTGTACGTCACACCAAAAAAAAAAAAACGACGTTCGCGATGAAGTCAAGGAAGATGTGAAGCCAGAGCTGGTGTTACTGTGTCGGCCATTCAAAAATTATCACGTATTCCTCGCGAATATCAAAGGTTATTGATAGTGGTCTTAAATTACACGAATGGGCATACTGCGGTGTTCGAAGAATGTGTCACATTCACAGGCGCAGATGGAAGATGTGTTTGGAAATCTATTTAGCCAAGGCAGAATACGGCCATGTTTGTTTATGAGTCATGTTCGTGGGAGTTCTGCGGCATATGAATATTGGCGCGAGGGTTTGTTGGTAAATATCAGTAATGGAGCCCCATTTGTAGAACGTGGCAGACCTGGCAACGTTGTGTCACTGCTATTGATTTCTGAGGGCGGTAGCTTGGTCGTGGGGAACCCCTTGCCAACGCCCCCACCCTGACTAGCTGCGGCCTTGTTTCCCTGGTACAGTACGGCGAAAGTGTTTTCTTTCATTACGTCAAAACACAATTCACCAATTTAGCAGTAAGCTAACGTGCGTGTCTACCTAAGAGTGAGAACTTGCTGGATGACTGTTGACCGGTGTCTGTTTGCCCGGAAGTGCGGTTTTTATTCCGGTGTTTGGTGCAGACAGTAACGGAAAGTTTGTCAGTTATGAATTTCAGTTGGATTTGAATCCCTCCCCTCCCGTTTTAATTTGTAACGGTATTGTGTATAAACAGTTTGTGTATTTTTTCTCCCTTTGTTAGCCTGTCATATATTGATTGATGCATTCTGCGATGTTTCAGAGCTGTCAAAAGATTACAGAGGTGTAAGGAAAATGCATTTCGAAATGCTTTAAACACGTCGTTCTTTGCAGCCCGGAAGATAATACGCATGCTATCAGCAGACTAAATAAAACTTAATTATTGTAATGACATTTTCTTGATAGGTGTATAATTTTACCTGGCACGGAGGGTACACTTTAAGCTTTTAATCCTTAGGGGTGCACCCCTTGGCACAGCACAGAAGCATGTGAAACATAAGTCCTGAACGTGCATTTTTACGTCAGGCCTGCGTTCTCCCATCGAACGTACTTCTTTGTTTAATTCATTAACCGTTAGCATTCCAAAATATTATAATGAATTCCAACAGTCTGGTCCAAATTAATTCCCCAGAAAGTCTGTGCTTTCGAATTTCAAAAGCTCTCATTAGATGGCGGTAGCTTAGGAGCAGTCGAACAAAACAATAAAATAAAGTGTCGATTTGAGCTCGACAAAGGTGGGTGCTGTCGAGTTTGACTCGACATTGAACCAGTAAGGGTTAACGGGTTATTTAGCGCCCCTGTAATTGGCCCCCTAATACACGTGGTTGAATGGTTTGGGGTATTTAAGTGGAAAGTGTGTGTAGGAAAGCGGTTGCCCCCAGTTAACACTTTGGCTTAGCTTGGATGGAAACGGTTGTCTAATTTGAGGCATTTGTGTGGACAGACTAAGGAAGGCAGTGGCAGCCACCCCAGACATGGCGCTACTGCCGTCGCCTTTTTGATGATGTTGTAGGCTACCCACGTATGTAATTATTATATCGTACTTGCCTGGTCTCCGTGGCCCTGTGCTTCAAAATATGATACACTACATGGCAGTGGGTGGGGTTGATATAAGTCTAGGAGGGTCCCTGTGCTGCGAACATCTCTTACAGATGTTGTTGTAACGGACCCATGGATTCGCTTCCAAGGAGTTGATCTTCATCAGTATTAGTTGTTTGAAGGGCGAACTTGAAAAACGCGAGACTTGGCGTTATTGTCTGTGTTCTGGGTTGCCAGCTCGATGCTTCTTATTACGCCGCGTATTGCCAAGCGGACTTTTCAGCCCCGATCCCATTCCCGGCGATTTCGATGTCTCTGTATAAGCAGCTAGCTGCCAGTGATGTGCGACAAACGCCGACGGGAAATGCCTTGTCACGTGCTGGTGATGGGCACTGACACTTATTTCCAGTGCCCCAGGATATAAGCTCTGGAGCCGTGGTGTACGATTAACCCCTATCCTGCTAACGTGGAGAATATGGTGAGCTCCTAATAATGCCAGCAGATGGAATTTAATTCGGGGTTTAAAGGGTTAAATGTGTGAGGTGTGGTGTGTACTATGTGCTACTCATGTGCCATGTACACATCGAAGGCAAGAAGTAAGTTCTCAGCATCAGGGCTTTGACTTTGTTGCGTCATAGTTGCAGATTCTATTTAAAAACCCGTAGCGTTGATGAGGTCGTCTTTATCTACAGGGTGGGCCAAAAGTAGATGCAGTATATAGTATATACAATACTGTATACCTACTTTTGGCCCACCCAGTATATGTGACGTGTTGCAGGAGTTTGAGAGATATACGTGGACCTTATTATTGTTTGGGGGGGGGGGTTAAAACGTAATTTTGTCTATTCCTTTGGTTAAGTTTATCAACAGTTGGTCATATAAAGTGGAAAACAGGATGATTTGGAAGTGGTCGTTGTGTGTTCCATTGAGAACCACAGAAAACTTCGGGGTGAATCGTAGGTGTGACCATCGGCGTCGGGGTGCCTTCTGTACGCACGTACACATTAACCCTCTTCGTTCTATTTTGGTATCGAATAGTTCATAGAACTCTGTACTTGGTTGTGGTAGCAGTATCATTTGTTGTGTGTCGTTAAAGATCCATCAGAATTCAAGCTGTATATTCGGTTAAGGCTTGTGCCCTCCCCCGCTCTGTGACGTTTTACCTCTCAAATGCACAGCGTGAGCAACGGTGTTTGTACTGCGAGCTATTACACACACACACACATCTGAACCCTTCACTCTGTACGTATAAATCACAACTTTCGCTTACAACAGTGTTACTCAACCTGTACCATATGCCGGGCGCTAAACTAAGTTGCCTGTCTTCGTACCTCGCAGTGCTGCCGATAACATAACACTGTGACGTCAGTGAGTTCCGATGTATTCGTACGTATAATAACCCTGGCAGCGTAGTCACCTGCGAGGAGCCGATAGTTGCCAAGTTGCGTGTGAAATATCGTGCCTTTATGGAAGCCACGTTTTATTACCGTATTCATAAGAGTCCGCTGCTGACTCCTGATCTGAACTAGACGTATCCTGTCCATATCCATTCTTGTAAGGTCCTGATCATTAGTATTCTAATCCATGACGAAGTATTGCGTTTTTTTAGTTTTTCATAGAATTCTAGTGCGAGAGGGAGGATACCCCGGTACCTTACGAGCCATCAAGTGAGATGGGCCGTAGACCAGTTCTGGACTAAGTGAAAACAAGAATATTACAAATGCCCACGTACAGGATTGAAGCCAGACCGATACATGGCATTGTTGTTAGGCGCGTTCGCAAATTTCCGAAAAGCGACTATTAGCTCCGCCATATCTGTCAGTCCGTCCGTCCGAATTCGGCCCGCACTGGACGGATTTTAATGAATTCGGTATTCGGTTTTTTTTTTGAAATCCTGACGAAGAAAATTCAAGTTCCGTTAAAACGGGCACTTTACATGAATACCTGCGTGCATTTGTGATAGTATCTCGCAGAATTCTTCTTCGAATGAGAAACGTTTCAGACAAATGTTGTACAGCAAATCAACACGCACCCTTTATGTTCCATAATTGTTGTCCAAAAATCGTGCCGCTTTTGAAATAGTGTGGAAAAACATGGTAGATCCGGCCAGGCCACCAATGACAATATAATACTGGGAATGCGCTTTGCGTGCTGGTTACCTGAGGCTACAGACACACACTCAGAATATGTAATACTGCGCTCCCACGGTAACGGTGGTTACGCGAACGCGCCTCGTTGTTAATTTTGTACGTTCGTTGCCTGTCTTGTTGGAATAGGTGTAATGAGCTCAGACGTGCAGTGAATTCAACCGCTTTGGGAGACCCCTGCACACTATACAGAATTTGTATACCAGAATTAGGTAAATGTTTTGAAAGTGGATTGTTCTGTATTTCTTCTCAACGAACAGATGTGACTGAACCTGCGACCTGTTCACAGGCCATCGCTTGGTGATAATAATAATAGTAATGACGTAATGAAAGAAGAATTGCTGGTTACTATTGGTACAGGGTGAGAAACCTAGTTTAAATACAGGAAGTGAGGAAAGTGGGATTCGATGTATGAATTCCTCGTGTAATATACGCGTGGAATTGCATGTGAGTGTGGCTGTTTGTGTGTTGTCACCTTGTACTTGTAAGTTCGGGGTGCTGAAACGAATGGAACTGATGTGTCTGTGGGTGCCGCAGAACCCAGCCGACGCACCACCGGCCCCTGGGGAACGCGTGGAACTACGACAGCGCGAGTGGCCGCTATCCTGCCACCAACCCCACCCCCGATCCCTACCCGGACGAGCGGCGTGAAACGCAACCTGTGGTACACAAGAAGCGCCCCAAATCCAGGTAAGAGCGTCGTTTCTGTTGGACACCTCAGACCATATCCTGACTGGAGTTGTAACAAGCCACGTGGAGCAGAGCTCTTTTTGAGGAGCCACTGTAAAATTAAGAAAAATTAATAACGCTAGAAATTTGATCAGCTTTCCCACAAGCATTTTACCAGTCTCTAATCTGAGCCAAGTGAATTCGTTCACCACCATTCCACCCAAAATTTTTCAAATCTAGTTCAATATTACTCTCTCTTTTATATCGAAAGCTTGCATATTTTCTTATCAAAACTTTGTATGGATTTCATGTTTCCCATGTGTGTTACATGCCCCCAGGTTTCATAACTCTCAGGAACTCTTGAAAATTAGTGTCCCTTGTCGAAAATTAAAACCAGAATTTCTGAATTGGTGGACCATGTTAATTCTTAATGTAGGCATGCTGCTTGTTGGGTGGTTTATTAGCGACACTTACCGGTCATGACCAAATGGTACATCTGCTGTGTCAGCTGACTTGTGCTGTGTTGCTATTTAAAGTTGTGTTGACAAATTCTGTGTCTCCCTTCTGTGTTAACAGATGGCAGTTCTGTGGGAAGTTTCCATTTTCATGCTGATGCTAGTCTATATAATGCGAAATTGAGATTGTTTGCTCAGAAGTAAATCTGGATCATGCATGTGACAGGTACCAGCTGGAACAAAGGCCATCTTAACTGAATTGTGTGTTTTCCTGTACTGTAGGCAAATGCCTGTATAGAATTTTTAACCCTTTAAAAGTGGGATGTGAATGTATTTGCAAAGTGGCTCTGATTACAAGCAGTATGTTTCTCTCAGAATTTTTTTTCAGAGTACATGAAATTTCTGCCATATATCAATAGCTAATACTGCTAGCAGTAAGCTTTAGGTGTGCTAGATGGTAGCTTGTTGAGAATTGAAGGGCTGATGTGATCTGACTTAAAATCTGCCTACAAGGGTTGAAATGCACAATAAACGTTTCCTGCTCCATTCTTTACGATTCACTGACATAATCTCCCTTTCATCATATTTAACATATAATAATCTCTGATATGTATGAAGTATTGTTAGTTGTCTTTATTAGACTGCATTGTGAAGTTATCACCATTGTTGTTTCAGGCTCTTTTAGAGTGTGGGGAATTTCTTGACTAGCTGAGAAACTGTTAACTTATGTCAAAGGACCCTGGTCCATAGAGTTTTGTTTTGCAGTTACCCAGCTTAAACAGGCGTGGATCATTTTTCAGAATTGTTGTATCCATTTGTCACACAGTTAAGAATAACTGGGCTGATCCAAATACTCCTGGTTGTAGTTGATCACTGAATATCTCAACCTTTGGGCTCAGTGCTGTTTTCTTTAGGGTAAATTGGAGTGAGAAGCTGATAATGTTGTGATGGTTTATGTGATAACTTACCAGGTTTTGGTACAAAGTTACGTTTGTGTGGGGGGCATAGGTTGAGTTTTTGATGGGAAGTAAATGGACAAAGATACTGCATACTGTAACAAATTCTGTGAATGCTGTGCATTTGATTTTTGACACTTTTCAGTTTGGCTTTGCAGATGAAATTTTTTTTTTTAAGGGGTGGGGAGTGTAGTGAATTAATAAACTTGTTCATGTTTGGTGCTACTTTTTATTGGATGGGGGTTAGTGTTTTGTGGAAGTTGTTAGAAGTTAATACTGAATAAGTTTCATTTTGGAGGGTGCTTTGAAATACCATTCAACAATACATGACCTTATTATACAGATTTATGAAATGTTTATAACCTGCTCCTCTGTTTTGTAACCCCCTATGTTTTAAACAAGCTCCCCTTCTCCAGTGATCCAGTCATTTAAGGAAGTAGGTGAGTGACCAATGTCTAAACCCATCCTCACATTATGTCTGTTATTGTATTATGTTTGGTATAAGGGAATTTGTATAATTTTGTCACATTATAGTAAACAATGGGACAGTGAAACTGTTTGTTGTTTGTACACAGCAGTATCTGACGTTCTGTGTGATATCATATTTAGCAGGTCAGGGAGCGAGTCAGGTTCGAACTCAGGGTCAAGTCGCTCTCGGTCCAGATCTCGTAGCCATTCGCATTCCAGCTCCAGTTCTAGCCAGTCAGGTTCCAGTAGTTGCAGCTCGGGTACATCTTCACCGGGATCTGACAAGTCCTGCTCCCCTCACAGGTACTACTGTTGCATATTCTGCTGTTTCGTTGCCTAGAAATAAATACAGTAGATTGAACACTGTGTATGTGTGTGTGTATATATATATGTGGCAGATGAGTTGCAGAAACTTGACATTTCTGCATTTGAGTCCAAGTCATTGCATGCGTAACCAATATAAATGCATTTTCTGTGGCTCAGCCACACAAAGTGTTATGTTCATGTGGCACACAGACTATCACAATTTTTATGAGTTGGTGATGAACACATGCCTACTGTTCTGGCATAAAAACTGTACATTATAAGAGTTGAAGATATTGTAAGGCATTGCATCACCTTGTATTAAGATGCTGAACACACTGCAGAAGACTGTTGGAGAAGTTACATTACGTGTCCTTTCCCATACATTTAATCAGTTGACAGGCTGGGAACATGCCTCTGAAGGTTGTGCCATAGCTGTGGCAGTAGTTGCTGGATTTTGGGCTTCAGTCATGGTCTGTAAGGCATTTGTGGTGGACAAAGTGGCACTTGAGGCACTTTCGTTGTCCCTTGCTCTTTGTCATTTCACTGCTTCTCTGTACTTGGTATTGCCTGTGGCCAGTGCAGTCAGTTGGCTGCACTATCAAGGTATTTGGTTTTACCACAGTCTGAAATTAAAAAGAAATAACAGGTTTTGTTTTTATGATGTTGATAATACACAGGTCTGCTTTTCACATAAGTTGGCTTTTTTGCATCTTCCATGGTACTCATACGAACCTTCTGTGCAGTGTGCTTTTATCTGTTAAAAGTTGTTTTGGAATTCAGTTGTCCATAAAAGGAATGAAGCAGTCGGTCAGAAACAGGTTTGGTACACATGTGTACAGTGTGACTGCAAATGATCTAAGCAGTTTCAGTAATTTATTGCATGAAAACTTAATGGCATAAAGAACAAGCATGCACCATTGTGAGGAGAACTTCCTGATGTGCTGTGGTACGCCAGTAGAGTTGGTCATGTGCTGCATTTGTGCGCACGTGACAGTGGTAACTTTATTTCTTCCCAGAGACTTTATGGAATTTCACAGTAAACATTTCCAGCAGGGTTCCATACTCAGTCGTTTGAATTTTCCAAGTTTTTGGCAGTGGTTGAACTTAAATTTAGTCCTTTATATAGCTCCAAAAGAAGAAATAGAAATTTGGAGAGAGATCTGGAGAATGTGAGGTGCAAGTAACGGACCTGCCCATGCCATTCCCCCAATGAAGCAGCTTTCTGTTTTCATATCACTGTGGGTATGTAGCAGTGCACCATCATGTTCAGAAGCAGTAACTGATTTCTTTTCTGACAGTTGGGATGTTAGCCAAAACTGCAGCGAGCCCAAATAAGTAACTCTGCTAACCTTGAAATGACTAAGTTGATACTTACATTTCTGTTTATGAAATACGTGAGTATTATTAGCCGGAAAAAAGATAAAATTACAAAATTATAGGCATTCTGTGTAAAACAAAACAGATTATGCAGTGTGTCTTAAAAATGCAGTGAATTTCTGTGTTGCCCAAATATATAAAACTAATTTATATGTGTGTTTTTTTTGCACATTCACATATGTGAATGTAGGTCATTTAAAAGTTCATTCCTTTTTCAGCAAAGAAGAAAGGGTAGTACACTGCTTTAAAGTCAGGGCATGCAACGTGTTCTCCTTAGGGTGGACTGTAACATGTTGCAGCACGTTGTGAGGATTTTCAGTTCTTCATATTCATTCATTGTGCTTTTTCACCTGCTGCTGAGATCATATGTTGCATCCTTACAACAACAAATTTTGGACTAACTTTGCACTGAAGAGTCTTATAATGTCGCAGCAAAATTCATAGTGTCATTTGGTATAGTTCAGCAACATTTTGATCTCTCGAGACAGGGGACAGTCTGATTTCTCAGAATGTTTTCATACTCTTGACTCCAGTAGTCACAGTGCTTGGCTAGCTAGATGAATTGATTTCTGAGGACTGTACAGAACAGCCCACAGAACAACACTGTCAGCTGTTTCTTCACTGGTACGTGATCTGCCCTTACATTGCAAATGCAGCCAGCATTATCTAATTATATGTACCACTCTGAAATTAAATTTGCGCACGAGGAATTTTATGAACATTTCCTTAGATACCTCTGACCAGTGGTCATGCATTTTGTGGAATGAAACTAGTGCACACAAAACACTGTCAGGTTATGTTAACATTTTACTGCCATGTCAACATTTGCTTCCCTAGCAGCCATTGTTGGAGTCAGGTTTCTTCTCCTGCATGCTGCAAAACTTTTTTTTGAAGTTATCCTTCTAATTATGTCCATTTAATTTCTGTATGCTCTTGAATTTTTGTTAAATATTTTTGAAACTGCATGGAACATTTGCATTCAGGTTGTATTGAATGTAAGTGTTCTGAATCTTGTTTGTTGTATTCAAGCTCAAAATATAATTCTGATCCTCCAAGCAGAGCGTACAAAATATGAATTTAAGGCCACATCATTACATATGTGAATGACTTGCTCATTGTAATTAATAGTGAGTTCCATCTGAATTTGATATTGGAAGTAAGGTCATAATGAGGTAAGGAATTCAGCCATATGTGATACAAATTACTGATCATATTCCACAGCAGTAGCCACCATGGGACATCAAGGAGTGGGCGTGTGGGTGGGGTGGCTTTGCAGTCAGCAGTGAGTGCACCACATGCTAACAATGTGAGTCCAGCTGTGCAGAGCGAAGATCGAAGGCCTCTGGCCATCTGTGTTCGCAACCTGCCTATTCGCTCTAGTGGTAAGGGCATTAATCCTTTATGTTCATTGTGGACAGCACAAGCATATTTTGTTTGTGAAGAAAGATTGGTGATGGAAGAAACTTAAGGCTCCAGACGTGTTGGTTAAATCTAGACCTCAATTAATGCATGCCTGCCCGCCCAGATTTATGGTGTGCTTCATGAAATTGTGTTTGAACTCTGTACCAGTACACTTTACGTGTTCTGTAGCACTGTATGTCTCGAGCCTTGGGGAAAATTAATACATTGAGTTGAAGTACTGTAATGTGAATAGAAAAGTTCAAGTGATATTATGTTTACTGCATGAATGTTAAGTCTATGTATGATACATTGCCTCAGTCATAAGAGCTGAGACTTTGACTCTTTGTCACCTAACCCAAAGTGTGGTCTGAGGAATGAGTTGGCAATTCGAGAACTGTACACACTGATTTGTTATTATGTTGACTACTTTATTTTGTGTGTATGCCATTACTGGAATTTTATTCGTCACATTTATTTTTGGTTGTGCGTCTTGATTGTGTAGTAACTCTTTGTTCCTGTGTTATGTAGCATTTGCACTGAGTCTGAAATGCTTGTTTAACCTTATCCTTGACACTTCAGATCACCTGCCAAGACTTCATTCATGTATTTATTTGCCATAGAAGCATCATTTCTTACATGCGTGAAGTGTGAAGCAGTAGAACACATTTATTCAGATAGAGGCTGTATAGGTACTGGCATGTTCTTTTGTTTCAGATGTGGTTCTGAAGCTTTGATTTAATTTTAAGAATTTCATGACCATGCACTGATGCTTCACTATGGGAATAAAATCAACAAGTGCATGTGAATTTGCATATTGGATTTAATGTTACCCAAATGCAAGTTTGATGAAGTATTTGGTGTTCTTGTGTTTTTTGGCTATGAGTATAAAGAACTTCCTTGTATTTCAGCAATAAGTCTCAAGCACCAGCTTATCCTACAGATATGAATCTGAAGTTTCAGGTGTTCTGTTGTTTCAAATATGACTCTGAAGGTTTGAATTTCTGTCTGTGTTAAAGACGTGAGTCTGAAGTATGGGGTGTTGTATTTTACGTATGACTGAAGATGGGTTGTTATTATGTTATAGGTATGAGTCTGAATTACAGGCTTTGTGCATATTTTAGACATGAGTCTGAGGTATTGGCTGTGCTTGTGTTTCAGTTGTGAGTGTGAAGGACTTCCTTGTGTTTGAGGTTTGAATCTGAAGGACAGCATTCTCTTGTTTTACAGATAATAGTCTGAGGTATGGGCTCTTGTGTTTTAGATTTGACTCATAGTGGGCTGTTACTGTGTTTCAGATACGAGTCTGAAGGATGGGCTGTTCCACGAGTACAAGAAGCATGGGAAGGTAACGTGTGTGAAGGTGGTTGGACAGGCAGGTGATCGCTATGCATTGGTCTGCTTCAAAAAAGCAGATGATGTGGAGAAGGCACTTGAAGAGTCACACAACAAGCTGTTTTTTGGTTGCAAGATTGAGGTGGCACCTTGTCAGGGTTATGATGTGGAGGACAATGAATTCAGGTAGCAAACTGCATAATGTTTATACACTGTTTTTAATTATTTTTACTGGCACTTCTAATTTTACCTAGCACTGTTACAGCACTGATTATAAGTATTAAATAAATTATCATTCATTCATTCATTCGTTCATTCATTCATCCATCCATCCATCCATCCATCCATCCATCCACCCAACCACCCACCCATCCATGCATCCATCCATCCATCCACCCATCCATCCATTCATCCATCCAGTCCCTATGGTCTGTCATGGATATTAACACCCGTCCTCTCTTAGAAGGCATGTGATGTTTTATGGGACACATTTGCAAACACCCAATTGCATGCAGTCTAAGCTTACACTTTATACTCTTTCAAATTTCATTTAGTTGATTACAAGCAGAAACAACAGTGTGAAGGAGCTATATATATATATATTTTACCTCTTAAAAATGCTTTTTTTTTTAAATCTTTAATTTTCACCCAAGTTAATTTGTCACATATAGGAATGCAGTTGGAAATAAGAAAGGATGAAAAGGGGTTAAGTGAGTAAAAAAAAACGAAGTCCTTCCTTTGTTATAGAAATTAGAGGTCTTCCTTGTTTCTCAAGAATGACATTTTATATGTATATATATATATATATATATATATATATATATATATATAGTGTTTTTTTTATATTGAAGCCTGTTTTTTTAAACACATTCTTTGGGGTTTCTTTTGAGGTCAGTTTCAGTGTTTTTCAATTTTGAAATCTGTAATTCTGTTGTTACGTGTGTTTTAAAACATGTTACGTTCTCAGGCCTTACGAAGCGGAGTTGGACGAATTTCATCCAAAGGCAACACGGACTCTGTTCATTGGCAACTTGGAGAAAGATGTTACAGCTTCAGAACTTCGCAAGCACTTTGAGCAATTTGGGGAGATCATTGTAAGTTGGGATTCTTGTCTTATGGTGTCTCTCTTTGTAATTCCATTCTCCATTTATAGAATTGTTAGTGTCTCCGTCAGTTCACATTATGTTGCATAGCTGTGATACAGTTTTCCATTCATTGAATTTAAGGTGACTGGTTTCTTATAATTTTTTAATTAGAGTGTTATGCACAAGTGTTTTAACAGAGGTAATTTAATTATTTTCAGCAGTAATTTAATTTATTTGTGTTACATTGGAAATTGTCCATTGAGGAGTACTTGATATTATGCAGTGCTTTGAGAGTTTGTTCCACACCAGCCTTGTCATTATAGTGGTAGATATTTTTGTTTTTAGATCAGTTTTGATGTTTGGGATGAGATGTGGGATACTGTGCTGAACACCTAGGATATCAGGCTGAATGCTAGACTACTAGTGTGACTCACTGTACTAGCGTGGTATTCAAAAGGTTCTGGGTTCATTCCCAGCTGTAAAAACTAATAATAAGATAAAGTGAATTAAAATTAAATACAATGAAAATAAAATACTTGTGTTGAGTATAGTGACTGTCACTTGAAGAAAGGAGTAGGAACAAAGCCAGCTCCTGAAACGTGTTTTTATATTGATTGAGGTGGAGTGTCTTTCACCCATATACTGAGATGTTGTATGCACAGTAGAGGTCCTTTAAACCAGCACTCCTGATAGTGTGGCACTTGAGGAAAGTAGTGCCAAGACTGAAAGATCTGCTCTCTGTAACTTACAGTGTGCGTACTGATTCCTTTGCTTTTATATTACGTTAGCTGGACCTTATCGAGCTATTGTAATAGCTTCAAAAAGATTTAGAAAAGAGTAAACAAGGTGCTTCTGGCAAGAGGAAACACATAACTTTAGCATTTCTTCAGCATCTTGAAATAAGTAGGAGGCTTTCAAGTAGCAAAATATTGTAACAACAATAAAAGTAAGAAGACTAGAATTGGCTGGTCATCTGGTAAAAATGTCTGATGATAGGACCATAAAGAAAGTATTTCTAGGGAAAGAAGAAGAGCAGGAAGACCATAATTAAGGTGTTAGATTGTACTGAGAATGTTGGGTGTCAAGAGATGGAGGATGAAAGCAGAAGACTGACCTGTGTGGGCTATCAGTTTGAAGGAGGCATTGGTTAAACTATACGGACTGTATGCTGATGAAGGAGGAAGAGGAGGAGGAGGAGGAGGAGGAGGAAGCGGCAAAATCTGAAGAGAGGTTACAGCTTCACGTGAGTTTGGATCATCAGTGGTCTGTGATACAAAGAAGATGGAGGACCAGTTATGATCATTTATGGTATCAGTTGAAAGGGTGAAGGACCTTTACAAGTAAGAGACATTGAAAGAGCCTACATTAGCACAGCTGGACAAGTGATGTGTAAGTGATTTACAGCAATGTGTTCCATAGGAACCCCTTGACTGGGCATGTGATGGTAAGAAATAGTAAGTCTTTTTGTGATGAAATAAAAATAACTGAAAGGTAACATTGTGTGAGGCCAGTAACAAAAAATTACTTGTAAGAATTTAGGTCGGTGTAGGTACTGTCTAGCAATCCAGTATATTTTATGATCTTCACGTCTGGTCCTATGAGTGCTGGATTAAAGGAATTATTCTCTATGGACAAAAGTAGCACCAGTACTTCTAAGCATGATATCACACACTTAGCATGGAAAGGGTTGGAAACTAACCCATTGACACTTTAATTTTTTTAGTTTGTAGTTCCACATTGTTGCATATTTGAGGGATAGCCAGGAGACCTGTCAGGCATTGATGGTTTTACAGGAGATTGACATCAAGAAACAGGGTGTTGTGTCATCATATGCCTTCTGCCAGTATTCGGATATAGCGAGTGTAGTAAAAGCCATGCGGACAATGGACGGGGAACATCTTGGCAACAATCGCATCAAGCTTGGCTTTGGCAAATCAATGGCGACCAATTGTGTGTGGGTGGATGGCATTGCAGGTAATCTAGTAATTGATATTTGTTAGAATTTCTTGTGTTTGAAACTATATGTACACACACGCATGCATGCACGCTCGCATGTATGCATGCATACATATATGCATACATACATGCACGCATACATATACATACATACATACACACATTCATACATGCATGCACACACTTGGAACTGGGTGAGAAGGTAGATGGGTTGATTTTGACTGTGGTCTTGCAGTCTGTACTTTCAGAGTGCTTGTGTCAATATGTATGAAGAAGTGCATTGTATTGTAATTATTTTGAATATCACATTTATACATACGTACATACATACTATGCATGCATACATACATACATTACATTACATACGTACATATGTACATACATACATACATGCATGTATACATAAATACATTACATTACATTCCATACATACATACATACATACATGCATACATACATATGTGCATACATACATGCATGCATACATTTATACATACATACATATATTACATTACATTCTATATGTACACACACACGCGCGCGCGTGCGCACGTGCATGCGCGTCCCTGTCTATCATACACAGTTCGTTCCTGAAATCGTGAACAAAACTGGCCATCCCTTTAATATAAGCCAGAAGTGTTGCTGGTTGAATCACTTTGCTTAGTACACATGGCTCTTGTTTTACACCCCAATTTTTGTATGCCTTTTTTTCTTTAAAATCCCTTGCCATTGTACACCACTATCTAATTTACACCCTGTTGTTTTTGGTGTAATGCTGTTTGGCTGGCAGTTCTGCTGCGCCATATTCCATTATTTCTTACGGGATTATTTTTTTTTATGCGCACTTCTTCAGGAACACAAGTAGGGAATAAAATAAAAGGTTAGTGCATTCTGTTGCCAGCCATGTGTAGTGCATTTAACTTGTTCAGTAGTGTTTTGAATAGGCGCTGATTATTACATGTATTTTGCTTCCTTGTCACTGTAAACCAGTGTTTAAAATAGTTTCTCCTTGTGATGAATAACTTCTTATGAGGTAACATGAAGAATGAGGCACCTGGACAGTGGTTTGTATTGTGAGGAGAAAACTGATAATTGACTGACATTTTTTGGTCCTTCAGTATAATTACTCCATACAGGAGCACTAGGCATTTATGCTGCAAAGTTGAGTCAGCCAGTCCCCTTTTCAAAGAGGTGTTAACCCCCATGTTTGTTCTGAGGTCTGTACCAAGTTGTTGTATTGCTCTAATGCCTGAATTGAATGATGTCTTGGGCAGGATTAACTACCATGTTTTTATATTCTGAACTGGAGTAATGTATTAAACATTACACACAGGGAAAGAGAGGTTTTGTTGTAGCAAATAACATATGTAAAAAATTTTTTTCTTGTACTATCATCTGTTTAGTGCTTTGTCCCCCAACTTATTTCCATATGATAGGTGTTTTTGTTTTGGGGTGTTTGTGGAGCTTAATTTTTGGAGAGAAGAGTGTCTAAATTTTAATTATGGGACAAGTTTTTTTTAACCTTTTCTCCTGCATAAAAATTGCGATATTGTGTACGGGGTTTAGTATTTCGTGTTGTACAGCTATTAATACAATGGTAGTTGAGAGGTGTAGTTCAGTTTCTGAATACAGTGACCCCTTGTCCATGGTGATGGTGGTGGTGGCTAGTGTAAGTGATCATGGCCTGAAGGGTAAAGTTGCATTGAGGAAACATCTCATGGGAAAACAGTGTTACATGAATACAGATTCTTTTGGACCCCTGTTGCTTCAAATGCATGTGTTTTTGGACATTAAAGATCAAGTGAGTGCTCCAGGAGCTGATTATTTCAGTTTCTTGGGTGGTTGAGTGAGTAAGTGCTGCATTTGTTGGTGTGTACTTAGTTCTTCAGCATTTTGAACACTCCCCCACCATTTAGTTAATTTATATCAGTTGTGTATAGTTAAAGCTACAATGGGCAAAACCACACTGGACAACGGGTTGCAGTATTCATGACTTGCTTTTCTGGTAGCATGCTTAATTGATGGACGTGTCTTGCAGTCATATGTGTTTCATGTGTTTCAGACACGGTGTCAGAGAAGTACCTGAATCTTCAGTTTAGCCAGTTTGGCAACGTTACTCACGTTACTGTTGATCGTGAACGAGGACATGCTCTCATTTATTTTGAACAGGTTAGATGTTTATTTCGCCATTCAGGCCTGTTACTTACATCTTTAGGATGTGAAATTTGTGGTCTGTTGAATGTTCATTGTGTGAATTAGATTGTGAAGTTAGAGAGTATTTAAAAGATAAGGGATTAAATGATGTTCAGAATTCTGGTGCCAAACCTTAAACTTACACTTGGAACTGGGTGAGAGGTAGATGGGTTGATTTTGACTGTGGTCTTGCAGTCTGTAGTTTCAGTTTGCTTGTGACAGTATGTATGAAGAAGTGCATTGTATTGTAATTATTTTGAATATCACTTATGTCTTAGTACAGAGAATTATTTTACCTGACAGCTTATGTCACTAATGTCACTGATACTCTTTCGCATGATGGCAAGCAGTGCAGCGCTTGCCACTGTTCTGATATACCATGCATTGGGGTTGACATGTTCTTGTTAATGTATTTCACTTAGTTTTAGACTGTGATGTTGGAAATGTTCTCCTTTGGCTTACATAACATACATTGCAACTCACAAACACATTGTTCATTGTATGTTGGAGTTGTGTAAGTTACATGAGTTGATTGGAAGTGACTATTGATATTTGTCAGATAAAATAATTTCCCTATTTAATAAGGTCTCCATTTAATGTTTCTTGGACAATGAGTGTCAACAGCATACCAAAGAGGTTTTTAAATTGAGGGTGTGTGACGAGGTAAGACAGTTAGGACTTAGAAGTTGAACAGAGTATGAGGATTAACATTGAACTGAGGGAGGATTTCATGTAGTTCTCTTGTCTGGAGCATGTTAGGAGTGAAATTTCATGTTAAAGCATTTTATGGTGTTTTAATGTAATTTTCTTCCACATTTGAATTTCACTGTTTCAAAACATAACATTTTCTGCAGATCCCCTATGCTCAAGATGCTGTGCGTGAAATGAGGGGAGTGCTACTTCGTGGTCACAAACTGCAGGTTGACTTTGCTTCTCGAGAGTGCCAAGAAGCATTTTATGAGCACTTAGAGAAGCAGGGACATGCAATTGGTGGGGAGCGGCCGTGGGAGCGTTACGATAGCAAGTAAGTTGATTGTGTCGTTTCATCGGTTGTGTTAATGATTTGAAGAACATTCAGAAGTTTCTTTTGAGGTCTCATGTAGAAGGATTAGAGACACTTATGTGCATTCACAAATGCATGCAGGTATGTTTACAAATATTGTACAGAAGTGTGGTATTTACAGCACTTGTACAAAGAGTGGTAAGCGCTTGGCTGCTGAGCAAGTTGGCCTCAAGCTATGGTGCTTCTGACTTGTTTTCAGGAAGTGTAGAGTTTAACTCTCAGCTGGGTAATCAACTATCCTGACAGGGTTTGCTTTGGTTTCCCTCATTCACTCCTGATAGATGCCAGACTAGTGCCTTATTGTTAGTTCATGACCTCCTCCACAGTGCTACCAGTTTGTTTTTCACTGACAGTCTACCATTTGTTGCTGCATAGAATGAGTAACTGAGAGTATGGTTACATAACCTGCAAAACATAACTGACTTCTTGTTTGTTTGAACCTAAGATGATGGATTATAAGAAAAGTGATCAGTAAATGATGAGGAACTTAACAGTCTCTGCTCTGTTGTACTGTTCAGATGTTAAGCCTTTTAAAGACGTCCGTTTGCAGGTAGGAAAATGAGCTCTAGAAATTCGTTGTATATATTAGGCAACGGGGAGGGTTACAGCATTTTTAAGACATGCTGCATAATGTGTGTTATTTTCCATACATTGCCTTATTTTCCATGAGATGCCTCATTATTTTATAATTTTATGTTTTTCTTCTCAAAGAACATGTTTTTCATAAACCATTTGCTAAAATTTAAATACACAGCAGTTGACAAAAGGTTAAATTGGAAAGGGCTGAAATGGCTAGGTTTCACAGTATGTACTGGGGAAACAAATAATGCCTACAAAACTTTGACTGTAAAACTTAAAGGAAAGGTATCTGGTTGGATCACCTAGGTATGTGTGTGAGCACAGTACTGAGACAGTGGACCTCAGAAGGTTATGAAGACGTGGACTGAATTGAGTTGCTTTGTGGCAGGCCATGTGGGTGGCTTTCGCAATTATTCGACCAGCTATGTAACATTCTGTGCTTTGAGTTGGCTGTATAATTTGTTAAAGATCTACAGTGCATAGTTTTTACTACTACAGATGTTGTCCTCTGTTAAACTTATGTACTTTATGAGGTCTAACACTCCAACCATTGACTTTGTGTCTGGTATTTTATTGCATATACCTGATTTTTAAATTATTATTATTATACAATATGTATGTCTCCTGTCACAGGCATTTCTTCCTGGTACTTCTCTTGAACCAGCGGTGATCCCCACCGCTCAGGCTTCAAGCTTCACATTGCAGTACTTTCCGTA
>Ga0123354_10005541_pt1 | contig 18406 bp, 10 predicted proteins | sample TergutLab28metaG_2_FD_97872 | JGI IMG/M metagenome (GOLD analysis project Ga0123354, IMG submission 97872) | Labiotermes labralis P4 segment gut microbial communities from Petit-Saut dam, French Guiana - Lab288 P4 | ecosystem: Host-associated > Arthropoda: Insects > Digestive system > Gut ...
AGCTCCTGAAGATGGATGTATTAACATCTGAAACATGTTGAGCAGTAAACTGACATAATAAAGCAAGTGTCATCAAGTTGGTCTACCTTTATTCAAATATCAAGATGATGCACGGTCCAATAAACATAACATTTTATTTCAATGAATTGAGATGCATGACTTAAATATAAAATATCATTATGCTTCCAACACACCTTCCATTACACATGAACAGTTCACCACACATATATTATTCAAAGTGTAATCCTGAATAGATTATAATCCATGTTACCTGTAAAAGAAACAAAACATAAATATCTGCATGGCCAAACTACTGCTTACAGGGTAAAAAAAAACCACTGGGGGGAGACAATCAACTGTAGCTGTGACATATATATGCAAAAAACTGTCTTTCTGAAATGAGCATATTATAACAATGTTTAGTATTTTGGATCTACATCAATAAGGACCATGTTTTTTTCCTCTCTCTCTCTCCTCATATGATTGTAGAAAGGTGCAGTGTGTTTGAGTGTGTTCAGTGAGCCAACAGAAGAAAAGCACTGTATACAGGACTGCCACTACAAGTCATTATCAGGCTTTGCTTTCTTGTGGAGGTAAGGCTCCAGCTTACCTGTGTAGTGATACTGTAAGAATACAGTCATATTATTCTATGAACATTCAAAATAAACTAAGATTAATAAACGTACTGTTAGTCACAACAGTTTCATATATGGTCATCCATTATGATTCTATACTACATGTTTCGGCCTCTTTTGGCCATCACAAGGTATATCTCAATACAAAAAAGTAATGGATATATCTGATGATGGCCAAAACATGTAGCATGAAATCATTATAAATAACCATATATAAAACTGTTGTTACTGACAGTATTGTTGTTAATTTTAGTGTATATCTGTCACGATTGGATGCTCCAACCAAAGTCAACATTCAAAGTATCCTTCTTCCCCAAATATTTCCTAATTAAACATTTCTTATTATCAATATTAAAAAAAGTTTATAATGCAAAATAATAATAATAATAATAATAATAATAATAATAATTCAGAAGGTTAATTGAATAAACTAATGGCTGGAAAGTCTGAAGACTGATACATGGATTCAGATAAGCTGAACTCATTTCAGGGATATCCTAACACAGCTCTTTGTAACACAAATAATACTCACTATTACTTACTAACTCCATGGAGCAGAGTCCTTCTCGAGAAGCTAACTGGTTCTCAGCTAGTCAAGAAATTCCCAGCATTTTATGGAACCCGAAGGTTCATTAATGCATTCACAAGTGCCCGCCACCTGTCTCTATCCTAAGTCAGATCGATCCAGTCCATCGCACTTTCTGATGATCCATATTATCCTCCCATCTATACCTGGGTCTTCCAAGTGGTTTTTCTTTCCCTCAGACTTCCCCACCAAAACCCTGTATACATCTCTACTCTCCCCCATACATGCTACATGCCCCACTCACCTCATTGTTCTTGATTTTATCACCCGAACAATACTGGGTGAGGAATACAGAGCATTAAGCTCCTCATTATGTAATTTTCTCCATTCCCCTGTTACCTCATCCCTTTTAAGCCCAAATATTCCTCTCAGCACCCTATTCTCCAACACCCTCTGTCTATGTTCCTCCCTCAATGTGAGTGACAGGACTGACACCCATACAAAACAACAGGGAAAATTATACTATTGTGTTTATTAATCTTTATATTTTTGGATAGCAAAAAAAGATTCTGCACTGAATGATGGCAAGCATTCCCTGACTTCATTCTGCTCTTAATTTCTTCCTGAATAGAATTTTGATGTGTTATTGTTGTTCCCAAATATCTGAACTCTTCCACCATTTCAAAGGAGCTATTGTCAATTTTTTATATTGTGACTTTGTCCCGCATTCTAATCTCAAGCCACGACCATGTACAAAGTCTTAACAGCATTCACTTCTAGACCAATCTCCTTACTACCGACTAACAAAGCTTCTGTGATTTCTTGATAGTATGTACGCTTCCTCCCGATATATTAACATCATCGCATAAACCAAAAGCTGATGCGTACCATTTAATTTCAAGGTGTCCTGGTTTACCTGAACCCTCCTAATGACATACTCAAAAGCAAAGTTGAAAAGCAACGGCAATAAAGCATCTCCTTGTTTCAAACCATTCCTAATTGGAAACACGTCAGACAAATGCTTGCCTACCCAGACTATGCCACAGGTTTCATTCAGACACATTTGTATTGACCTTACCAGTTTCATGGGCATACCAAACTCAAATGAGAATATTATACAAGACTCCCCTCCTAACTGGATCATAAGCTTTCTTGAAGTCTAAATAGCTTATGCACTGCTTCATTGTATTCCCATCTTTTCTCAAGTATTTGATGAATGCAGAATATATGATCAGTAGTTGATATGTTGCATTGAAATACACATTGATGTTCCCCAATAAATGAAGTGGTATTACTGAGTTAAGAGGTGGAGTTTGTAGCACAGAGATGGGAGTGTTCTAATCTTACATTACTATAATGGTGCTGGCAGTGTTATATGTTTCAACATGAGTACTGTTACACTCATCTGAAGATCCAGTTGTCGGCTACATGGTTACCACATGATTTAGAATCCCGTCTGTGGAAGCCAGGTTAATTTGGCCATCAATACACTCAGCAATGACTGATCACTGCTTGACTATGTTTCAGTAAAAGATAAAGGTACATTTCACCCTAGAACAGACAATGACGGTCTAGAGGGGGGTATAGTTCTAATCTTCCTTCAACCGTGGCACTAGATTGGGGTGGGTGGTCAACACCATGCCCCGGCTGCTGTACCCCTGGTGAAGACCCAGTGCCCATCATATAGGAGGCTGGGTGGGCCCCAGGGGCAGTCTAGACAGGTGTGGAAAATCTCGCCCCCCACCGGGATTCGGTACCTGGACCGTCCAGTCCATAGTGAGTCGCTATACCGACTGAGCTATCCTGGTCCACCCTACATTTCAGTACCATTGATTACACTTATATCACCACATCTACGTAAAAGGAGTGGCAAAAACCTCACAAGTAGGGTGATAAAAATGGGAAATTGATAAGCTTCACATCTTTAACATTTAAAATTTTTACGTACCAAGAATCCAGCAAATGATGTCATAAAACCTTCTTTTGTTAATTCCCATGCCCCTCCATATTCTTCTTCATCCACACGCTGGAAGTTTGTGAAATATAAGTAAATCAATCCAGCATTCACCAGTACAAACCTACGATGAAGACAAGAATATATACCAGACCACAACTTTCAGGCACTGTAATGTGTCCTTATTTTAAGGTTAGGCTGCCTCTTGATGTTATGTAAGGAACTACTACTAGTGAAAATAAAATGCTTAAATTATAGCAAAGCGATACTTACAATAATAATGCAATAAAGCCCTTCAGTGGAATGAGTCCCCATAACAAACCAATAATTATTCCTAGGGCCTGCCTAAACCAATAAATAACGTCCAGGAATTCCTCCTGCAAGAAATAATACTTGATGAACTTTTGTAAAATAAATATGTAAGAAATTACTACCTACGCGTGAGTTTCATGTAATTTGCAATAAATACCTTATCTGGCCATTCTGAATTAGTAGTGAATGCCCTGGTCCAAATTGAATCCAGTGCATTTGACTTCACCGTTGAACCATTCTTTTCAAAACCCTTTACCCTTGTCGTCATATTGTCACGTAATAAATAATTTAATTAAACTTACTAATTAAAACACCTCACCGTCCTTTATTTACAGCACAAAATTAATCATAACATGACTGTGTAACCATGCAAGTTCACTTCGTGACAACTACGCGACCATCTTTAAATGGATAATATCACGGAAATGAGCTGATGAAAAACTGTGTAATCTGTGAAATGCTTCTGACCAATACTGGTTAAGGAGCTATTAATCTGTGCACTTGTGGTCAAAATCGAATGTGTAAGTAAAAGAGCATGTTGCAGTGCTGCTATGTACGAGGTTCTCACAGTACTGTTAACGAAGATACATCCGGCAATTTTCCCCAAAAAATCTGTAACTTGTTGCCACTGTACAGAACGTCATATCCCAAAAGACTTGCTTCTGCCATGTAATATGCTGAATGGTAAAGGATCTTGTTTAACATCAAGAAGCAGTTTCGACCAAAAATAATATATCCTTGTTGGTTTCAGCTTTTTCTCAGGATGGATATTAATTGTCCAGTCCATTGACTGAACTACACATGTAACGTGTGTTGTTGTTGGGTATGACCAGAACTTTTATACATTATTAAGATCAACTTCACATGCCATATTAAATGTTTGTCTAGTTCTTGCCTTTCCTACATGCATTATTGTATTTGTCTTTTCTCCTAAGTGTGATGCCTACCACTTCTAGTTATCATTAAGACAGATTCCTTCATGAACTGGAAGTTATCAATATGTTTTATTTTTCCACTTTGTACATCTCTCCAAGTTTCACCTGTAACTATTTCTAATACTGTCATGTGTATTATCTCATTTTTATAGTGCACTGGAGGGTGTGGGAAAGGAAGTGGCCATGGCCTACATTTAGGCACTACACTAGTATTTAATGCTGCCTTAGAAAATCACAATAGTTAGACATCAGATACTCAGCTGTCAGGCTCTATAGCAAAACCAGGATCCTGTGGATATAAGGCAGAAAATACCAACCTCTTTATTGTAACACCAGAAGGTGAAAATAGCTTGTATTTCATCAAGGGAATACTATAGCATTGTAACTTTAATACAACTCGTAAAAAATTATGCATTAAACTGTCCCACACTTGAGAAATTCCAGCATTATTTAGAATACATGATTATATATTGTCAAAGTGGCAGGAATGTGATATGACGACGATGATTGCGTTCCTGGCCTACTTACAGATTGTCCCAGTATTTGCATGAAAATTGTAGAACAGATGGCCACTTATAACTAACTCTGCCCCTAGGGGTTTCTGATAATACAGCAGCAGTACATAGCCAACAACTCTGTCACAGCCACATAACAGCATCAAGACACCTGATCACATTCAGCTGAAATTCTAAAGTCTGTCATCTTTACATCACTGTGTCTTGGGAGTTACTGACAAGTTATACTTGAGGCACATATTCTTCTGTTTCTCCATTTTACGGTGTGAACTGCATCCAGAAACTCTGCTGCAGTACTCACATATCACTGAAACATCACTGAACATCTGACAAAAATTCTAAGGAAATGTCGTAATACGTTATGGCATTCTCTATTGCACACATGGCAGGAAGGAAAAGCAGAAATGGCTGAATGAGGAAACAGGCAAGTTCCTTATTTATACACACCTGAAGTGAATCTAGGGTTGTGAATCAATAAAGAAACTGGAGATTACTGAACAGTCGCTATGTAATAACATTATTTTATATAAAAGAGAAACATTACAAGGAAGCATTGATTGACCAATAAAAGACGAATACATTGACTTTACATAGCATACATACATACATACATATATACATGCACACATACACACACCATTCATTTAACCAGTACTGCAACCATCAAGTCAAAGTCAAAATATTAATTTACTTGTAATGCTAGTAACAATAATAAGAAATTTGACTATATAAAAACGCAAATATTCGAAACCCAAAAAGGAAAACGAAAATATCACTTCTAATAAATCTGCTTGCACCATATACAACATAGGTAACTTCTGTATCCCACTAATATATGTGAGATAACTATCAACAAGTTTGATTTTCTCATTTTGTAAAATAAACCACTGATCAAAATCAATTCAACAAGCAGTGAAAATTCTACACAAATCTTGAGCAAGATTTTGTTTACAGTATGCATAGGTGACTCTCATTACTTGCAATTTCATCATTTAGGTTTTTGCATATGTGCTGTTCTATTTCAGCCTTCAGCCTGCACCTCTGCTATTTTAGTAATTAATTTTCCACAATACAACTGCGCAATGACTCCTTTGGCCACCCAACTTCAGCAGGATCTAGCAAAACCCACAGCTAAAACTGATTACTTCTTAATTTAAATATTATCGTAATGTCCGAAAAAATGAGACCCTATTGTATAAAGCTGCGGGTACGGCGAGTTATCAACATGGGTTAGAAGTGTGTAGGAATGTGGGCTTCATGTCAGCAGTGTGCAAAGAAGGCTCCTCAATAGGAAGCATGCACCGAGGAACAGTTTAAGGTTTTCATTTTCTCACCTTGTCTTGTGTTCTGCATAAATATTTAATGCCCATGTCTTGCTTTGTATGCTAAACACATATTTGTATTTAACCGTTTGGCACCGAACAACATACATATATGTCGTGCAGTGAGCCCTTTAAATGGCCGAACGGCCATTAAAGTGGACGGGGGGGGGGGGTTTAATTCCGGCGCCAAAGATAAAATTCCAGCGCCAAAGGGTTAATTTCATCCTGAAGGGGACAAATTTGTGTTCATTCGCAAGTACGGCCCATAACTTGAGACATGAGTTCTCACGATGGTGACTACGAAGATTACACGCTTCTGGGATGTGACGCCGTGTAGTCTGGTTGAAGTCTACCAACATTTCAGAGGAACCTTCCTCAGAAATGTTGCTAGACTTCTATCAGATGACATGGCATCACATTGCAGAAGCCTGCTTAATCTTCATCTTTTTTTACATTTTACACGTGTCTGATACACGAGGCAATGTCCAGTAGCATGCCACACCATTTAATGAGAGTCACCTGCATATTAAAAAGCTTGTCATTTTGTTCAAATTATTACGAAACTTTCAACAGCTTAACACTGAACGCTATCAACTAAACTAACATAACCTGTATGACACAGGGCATTTATTTGGTTATGCTAATTTCATAAAATACTTTGTTTTTCTTTCTACATATAAACAATAATGAAGTCATAATGTACAAAACATATTTAAATACTGTCCTCTGGCATACATTCAAGTGTATTGCACCTCAGGCTAAAAAAGAAAAGCAATTACCTCTAGCTGATAAAATACAAGTAAAATATTACATAAAATTACAAAGAAAAAAAACACATAAATTAGGAAGCGCAAGAGACATGGCAATGATCACAGAGCAGCGACATGATCAAAGAGCTTCAAGTTGTGACTTCTTCACGTTCGTTAAGTGTCCAAACTGCCACACTAAATGCAGACACAAATTCACTTAAAAACTACAATTGATCTTATAATACTACTAACGCTGTTCTATATCTCACAGATGTTTCAAAATATATTCAATGAATATTGACGAAATGTGCAAAGTGGCCAAAGATCTTCGATGAATGATGAAGCACAGTGCAATAGGCATCCAATTTGATGGTAATGGTACTCTAGATCTATTGGTACACAGCTCACGTTCTAGACTAAGAATCTTTAACGAAGGTGGTTGGACCCTTAACACATTGGTACACAGCTCACGTTCTAGACTAAGAATCTTTAACGAAGGTGGTTGGACCCTTAACACACTGGAACAAATATGAGATTTGAGGTTGTCACAGCAGTGTTGCTGAGGATCACAGTGCCTTCACCTTCAGCGTCAAGCAAATCCAGAAGATTCTTTTTGGATCTGTTTGATCCTGAAGATGAAGGGACTGAGATCCTTCCACACATCAGGAACTACATTGCCAGTGACAATGTCAAGTCCCAGAAGACATGAATATGCACAACAAATATTACTGTAAAGTGACTTCTCTGTTTCTCAGTGCACTGATCAACACTAGTCAGCTATAGTTTGTTTTGGTGTGCACAGTGTCTCCGTATGTTTGTGTTACTGTTCCACGATCTGTCATATTTGTATCTATAACTCTGTTCCTTTTGCTTTGAAAATGGAAGAAGTGAATAACAACAAGGTTCTCCATGAACAAATGAGGGAACTGGTATTTCATGTGTACCAGTATTTCAAGAACAAGGTGAGGGCATTGGAAGGTGATGCTACTCAACAGGTGGTGGCTCACAATGCTGCCTGGTGTCAGAAGCATGCTGCGTCACATTTCCAACCACACACATAGTTGCAAGTGAGGCACCACCACCGCTACTCATAGCACAGCCTCTCTCTCTCTAAACCCAGTGCATCTTCCACCACCTTTGCTAAAGACTCTCAGTTTCGTGTCAGCAGTCTCTCCACTTCTGTCTACAAATTTCACTACTTGTGCAATCATCACAGTACTGATGGAACATGGTGGTCTCCTCAACTTTACCTTCCGACAGTGTAAGCTACACAAATTCCCAATTTCCCACTTGCTGCCACCATCTGCCTTCAGTGGTCAGTAACAAAGAATGACATCTACCTTGACATTTTATGCTACTGTGGATTCTCAAACTGGATATCTTTCATGTTTCCAGTCTCCACCAATATGACATTTATTGTCAGGGAACAGATTTAAATATCTTGTTAAAATGCAATGCTAGGCCTTCTAAATTGTGTGTGTGCGTGTGCGCGTGCCATCAGAACAGTGTGATGCACGGATATACAAAAGTTAAAATACGGGTATGAATTCATTAAGCATTATACATAACATATGCAATAGCAGTCAAGTGTAAAGTGCTCTTTTGCCATTAACTTAGACCGTGACCTTAACCCATTTGCTGTCCAACATTTGTATATACAAAAGTACTAAGAAGTACTTTTTAAAAATAAATTATACTGTATTTGCCTGACATCTTGTGGTGTGATTCTAAAGAGACACTTCCTTTAAGTAGAGTGGTGACTGGTACTCAATGCAGTCACATGAGGCCACAAATGCTATACAAGTGTCACACTTATGAATCAGTGAAACAGTTAGTGATCACCACTGTGAGACAAGCAAATGATGAGTTAACTTGTTCCTTCAGTAGAAGGTAACAGAATGAAGGAATGGTAAAAGAATCAATGTGCAACAGGCAACATATAATACTTAGCTTCTCCAATCATATTTACTCACATACAGTGTAGTCATGTCTGTCTGATGTATATCCATTTTCAAGATTTATTTTCAGAAAATGTCTCCTAATTAACACCATATACTTACATAAACAACAGAGGAACTTACACTAACAACATTAGCATAATCTCAAAGGAGAGAGAGATGTGGGAAGACCCAGAAGAGGATGGCACGATCAGTTTTAAAACTTCTGAACATCAAAATAGACTTATAGCACCAATCCTTTAATTAGAAGGAGAAACAGAGTGTTACATAATGATGAGGTCTGCAACTTCTATAGATGTAAGTCTTCTAGGATGTCACACTGTGTCACTGGGCAAGCAATTCTTGGTATTTCAAGGATTGTGCCTCCATCTTCAGGGTCAAGCTGCATGACCCTGCAAACAGAGCAATAATCCTTCCAAGAACCAGGAACTACTCATCCAGTGATGCTGTGGCACATTCTGTAAGGCCTGGATCATCAGCAACACTGCTGTGAGAACCTACCAAAATATCATTTAGGGTGATCAGAGGATGGATGGGCCAGGCATACAGAACAAACATGGAAGATGAGAAATGCATATAGCATTCAGTCAGAAAATGTGATGAGAAGATGTCACCTGGGAGAATAAAATGTAAGAAGGGAAGATACTATTAAAATGGATCTTAAAATAGGATGTGTAGGTAAGCACTGGATTCAACTGGCTCTTGATAGGGTCCTGTAGCAGTGGGGTCTTATAATGAGCCTTTGAGGTGCTTGGAAGGTGTGAAATTTTTTGACTAGATGAGGGACCGTGTGTTCCAACAAGTCAGTTGGTAGGGTATATAGGCTCTGGTATGCACAGCAACATACATTGTGGGCCTTACTGGAAGATTTCTGATATATTACCTGTGAAGTAAGTTCAGAACTAATTACATAGGCAAATGCCAAATGAGAGAAAAAAAAAGGACATATTTGTTTTGGAAAATAATTACAGCACAGGGGCAGCCTGCAGTTCATGCTCTGTAATAAATACTAGGATGGTCTAATCCACAAATATAAGATGGGTACATCGTGTAGCATGCATGAGTACGAACCAAACAAACAAGGGTTTGGTCAGAAAATCTCAATGAGACCACTTGGAAGACCTACTCATAGATAGGAGGATAATATTAAAACTGATTTTGAAGTAACAGGATGGAAGGGCACATGGTGGATTAATCTTGGTCTGGTTAGAGACCAGAGGAAGGCAAATATGGTAATAAACCTTTGGGTTACACAAGACATAGGGAATTGCATAACCAGCTTGACAACTGGTATGGCCTTAAAAAAAAAAATCTCTGCCCCAGGCGTTAGTTACTCGGTTAATTAGTTCGGTGATAAGATTACTGCACTTGCAGTACGTCAACCTCAATTTAAGACATGTCAAGGAGAAAGTCTTGTATGTTTCTTTCATTCTTTTCGGCTTTGTGAGTGTGTTCGTTTAAGTATGCTATGTATGTCATAATTTCCACTTTTTATCCAACCACCTGTCTCTGCACGAACCTTACAATTTTAAATTTAAACTGGACTTAAAAACATGTAATTACATTAAGCAATACTGTTGAACATTTCTCTTTCCGATTTGGTGAGACAAATGGCACAGTTTATTTATATTTACGCTTCATGCAATGCAGTGATGATCCTCTTTCTGACAGGTCCGACATTATCATTTCTGAGACATAAAAAAATGTGTAAAGCATAGTGGTTACTATATGTACCACCCACTTTTAACATACAAAAACTCTATGTTTAGCCTGTATAGTGTATTTATGTTTTCTGTATGACTCTCATTACAAATACCAGTTATTTCCAAAAACCACAGTAACTGGTTTGGTCCTTGTAATTGATACAGACTGTGTTCTCTGTGAGGTATGAACTGAATATTGACACGTTATTTGGATATACTGGAGCTCTGAAATGGCTAATACAAGATTCGCCAGAAGATTTTATCAATCTCCATTTATCAAGATTTTCACCAGCAGAAAACATGCACGCCATTTATTGAGGTCATTAAATAACATGTTTTACCATGTCAGCAATATTTACAAATGATGGCAGACAATGAAACTGTCAGAATATCCCGTCCTCACAAATGATAAGCATTTTCTGCCTGAAACAGACAATGTATGAACTCCTTTACAATACAGTCTTTGAAAGCCCTTAATGCAAATGCCAGGGATATATAAAGAGTGTAATGTGGTAACTTGAGGGTTGTTTGACCATGCATCTTCTTCATGAAATAAAGTGAAATGCCAACATGATGCGACTAGGTAATTTTATTGCTGTATTCTTGGCTCGACATGTTTCGGGCGTGTACGCCCATCATCGGGAGCACTGGATGTTGAGTTGCAGCATATGGTTTTCTGCACCGAGTTTTTGGATGGGTGGTGGTCTTTAGAGCCACTGCGTAGGTCATGTTTACGGTGCGGATGGTGCTGTGCAATGCACAGCACCATCCGCACCGTAAACATTTCGAGCCAAGAATACATCAATAAAATTACCTAGTCGCATCATGTTGGCATTTCACTTTATGTGTAATGTTGTATGTGAGTAAATATGAAAATGAAGATCAATCAATGGCAGGAAATCATTCTTTTGTGTGCACGTTGAGCATACACATTATACGTATATATGTCATCATTACCAGATAATTTACAATTTTACTTGCAATCAATATGTAATTACAATAGAACTATTTATGCCTATGAAACACAGCCCACCTCAAGACACAGCTGTGTAAGAAATATATCTTTAAAACTATACAAACAAAACATAAATGAACAGCATAAAGCATCATCACAATACATTACCCTACAGAACCTTAACAACATTTAAAAAGATAATTATGTTTACTATAAAAAATCATAATTGGCAGTATTATGAATTACCAATATTGGAATACTTGCTTTTGTTTTGTCCAATGTTCACATTCTAAAAATGTTGTAAAGGTATGCATTTTCACCGTAATTAGTCTAGCATTGCTTAAAATGGCTCAGTAACATGTCTAATGAATGGAATGTAAAGTTCTGAATTCTAGGTGGGAGTAAATAAAGGTAAACATAAAATACAGGGTGGTTATGCAGCATCTTCACCATTCAATGACAGAATATGGAAGATCTTTACTCTGAAAAGTTCACTGCTGACACTGTGACGTTCGCACACGACAGTCACCACGATGGACGAAACGAAGAAGATGAGACACAGGCGGAGCAGCAAAGTGACACAGACATATTATTTGTACTAATCTAGTGGAAGTATGCACCGTATGAAACTGTCTGCAGGGCAAGAGGCAGACTAAATTTCAGAGCTACACTTCCTGATACTGGTAAAGTAACTCGATAAACACCCTGTATTCAATGCTTCTGTTCCAGGTATAGAATTGACCAACATCACAATTTCCATCTTACTAAGCTCAGGGGATGACAATAAATACAACTTAGTGCTTTCTTGCAGAGAACAGTGAGTGTGTGGCAATGTAAGGTGTCGCATACCTGGTAGCGACAGAAGCTGAATGAACGAGGTGTTCAAACATCCACTATGTCATCATAGATGAATTTATTTTCCATATCTAAGCTCTGTTGCCTTGCGTGTACTGCAGCTAACTTGTCAGCCAAGCTCGCCTGAAGCTCCTATGGATAAATAAGAAAAAAAATATATATATATGTATATATATTTTTTTTGGTAAGTAATAATTCAGGATCTACAAAAAAACCACATACATGTGCCATTATTTACTGAGTTTGAACATTAATAATCAATTCAAAGATTATGGGCTTCTGGGATATGAGGCTGTGTAATTTGCTAGACAGCTGCGAATGTTCAGGAGAAACTTGCAGCCCTTACCTTTGGGTCAGATGGTGTTGTCCGACCCACAGACGTGTGGACCAAACTAAAAAAGATTCACACTGCAAAGACCACATCTTAATGTTCAATACCAAGAGAACCTTAAATTTCATATCAATGGTGAAATAAACTTTCATTTTACTGAGCAAGAGATATTCAGGATGGTGTATATTGCAGGTGGAATATGACACTGATTATCAGAAACAGTCAGCTGCTGGTATGAGACTTTTGGTGTGACAACAACTATGGAAACGCTTATATCTGCAAATATTACTCCAGAGAAGTAAGACAGACTCCTTGAAATGTGTTACACTGACTGAACACGTGAGCACCTACGCGCACATGTGCGAGCATACGCAACCATGTGTGTCCACTCACACACACAAATACATTTTCTACCACTAGTTTTAGAACATCTAGTTCCATCACTTACACCACAGCACATACTCCTAATCCACCATGGACAGTTACGATACTCATTTCCTGTTCTGTCCTCCACTCATGAAAGCCACTGCACCAAGGTTCCAGCAGTTAGTCACCAGTTTCCCTCTAGGGGGCCCAGGATCAATACCAGTCCAGTCCATGTGGGAATTTTGGTGGACACAATGGCATTGGGACAGGTTTTTTTCCCCCCCAAGTACTTTGGTTTCCCCTGTCAGTATCATTCCACCAATTTATCCATTTATCCATCACTAACATTACATAATCTTAGCACCTGACAGTAAAAAGGTAAAACAGTCCCATTACAGGCCTGGACAAGCCCAGAGGGTTCCAGGAAGTTAAGGCTCCCAGATTTCATGACAACGGCACAGGATGGTGGTAGGGTGTCAGCCTTACGCACCAGCCGCCTTTACCCCCAGGAAATACTCCTGGTACTCATTTCTGTTAGACGCTGAGTCGACCCCAGGGCCATAGTGCGATTGGAAGAATTTTATGTCAATAAAAAATCCACTGACACCAGCTGGGATCGAACCGGCGACCTTCCGATTTGTAGCACAGCACCTTAACCACTGAGCTACCGCGGTCCCCGCACCTGACAGTACTCATAAATAAAACACAAACACACTTATTTATACAAGGTGTCAAGAGGTACCTACAGTTTAGTCAGTACTGCAGCCTTAAATTTTGGGCACCTGCAATGTGCATTCCTTTTACAATGGTGACGTTCCATAACTTTTCAAGTTCGAATAGTGTATACAGTCAGTGCACCAGTCAAAGGATTATAAGTGCAAACTGTAGCTACAAACGGGAACTGCCAAATTTTGCTGTTGCAATTTCAAATGACCTTTAAATCTGGAATAACATATGGAAGCTTAAACTCAATCTTACACATGACATTTGAGATTCTCACAGCGGTGAGCATAAATTGTACAGTCTTCTTAAATGTGATGCCACGCTCTCTGGGGGAAAATTACCGATATTTTTGAGAAACACACTGCCTCATCTCCTGCATAACACCAAATATGGATGCATGACATTCTTCTGAAACATCAGTAAGTTTCTATCAAACTACACAGCAACATAACCCAGAAGAGAGCGTTCTATATTCTCATAATAAAACTAACAAGATGCACTAATTTCTCAAATTTATCTTTGGAACTGTCCGAAACATGTAGAGTTTTATTCCAAAAATAAATTTGAGAAATTAGTGCATCTAGTTGGTTTTATTATAAGAATTTATCACGTTACACGGTCACCTGAACGTCAAATAAGTGCTCTATATATTATGTTTATGACGCTCAACTGTTACCCATTGTGCGAATGGCTAGTGGCACGCATGTGTCAATGGAAAGCAATGCGATGGAAGTTTCACAGGAATGTAGGCATAAATAGTGGTATCAAATTAATGTACTACTTCATACCATTCTCTCCTCTATCATATTTTTTATCACACCCAAATTAATAATTAAGTGGAAACAGTATTAAAAATATCACTTGTCTGTGTGGTCATCACTACAATTCTATACAGATTGTATTCTGTTGGGACATGATGTCATGTAGTTTGGTGGACATATAGTTATATGTGAAACTGGAGTCATGTGTCGCTTAATGATGGGGATACTTTCCAAGAAATGTGTCATTAGGCGATTTCTTTGTTGTACGAATGTCACAGAGTGTACTTACACAAACCTAGATAGTACAATATAGCCTACTACACACCTATGCTATATGGTATAGCCTATTGCTCCTAGGCTACAAACCTGTACATCATGTTACTGTACTGAATACTGTAGGCAACTGTATCACAATGGTAAGTAATATAAAATTATCTTATGCGTATTGGACCGTGCATCATCTTGATATTTGAATAAAGGTTGACCAACTAGATGACACTTGCTTAACGTCTGAAACATGTTGAGCAATATATAATAAAGCAAGTGTCATCTAGTTGGTCAACCTTTATTCAATTATAAAATTATATTATAATATCATAACATAATATTATAATCTTATGGGACCACCATCATATATGTGGTCTGTTGTTGACTGAAATGTCAGTATGCTGTGCATAATTGTATATGGCACCACACCCACGAAAACTGTAATTATAATACTCACCGCTGTGGGAACCTCAAACCCCATACAATCTTATGTTCTACTCATAAACAAAGGTTAGTGGAAAACATATACAGGGTCACTACTTTATCTCCCAATTATTGGTTGCAACTTCCTGTTGCCCTCTTTAACCCATTAATGCAGACCACTCAGGCAACCACCCACAGGCAGAACAGAGGCAGAAAATGACAAATGACAGTTGTGAAACAAAATAATAATCTTGTATATAGGCAGGAAGCTCTCTGGCTGCCTAGAAAACGGAACATCAACTGCATGTCAAATTTTAGAAATGGTGGCTAATAATTTGTAATATCTTATATGATAAGGAAGGAAAACAGATTTTAGAATCAGCAGTCAACAGGCTCTACTGGTTCACAGTAAGCCTCTAATGGTGACTTCTGTGATCACTTCAAAATACACATTCTTAACAGGCAGGGCCAGCATTTCGTATGTCTTGCATACCTACAATGTGATGGTAAAGAGGAGCAGTTACAGCAGGCTGGGTAGGTGAAGCTTCCCTTGTGGAACAGAATTTTTCTGTAACTGGTGCAGTGAACCTAATACAGTCAAACCTCGGTTCACGAACGCCTTGGATCATGAACAATTCGGTTTACGAACAAATTTTCCAAACATAAAGCATCTCGGATGACGTACTGTGTCTCGAGTTACGAACACTTTTGGGCTTTGACAATGAAGATTCTGCTGTTATCGATGATAATGTGTCTCTAGGCAAAAACATGGGCTTGGAAGTTAACAATGAAGTGGGTCTGAAGCAGAGTCGAGCGGTGCCAAGAAAAAAGAAAAAGTATCCCCTTCCAAACAATAACATTTCACTTCCTCACCACCTTCCACTTACGCCGTCAACTCTCCTCCTCACCACCTTCCACTTACGCCATCAACTCTCCTCCTCACCACCTTCCACTTACGCCGTCAACTCTGCTCCATACCAGTACGGTAATACTAAATTAAGTTTTCGTCTATATTTGATCTGCTTAGTGTTGTGTTTATATTTTTTGTGATAGATTTAATGGTTTCCATTGATTTTGAGTTAAGAACTTGTGCACAAAGTACTGTTGTAAAAGTTTAAATAAGCAATCATCTGGGGGTCCAGGAACGGATTAATCCACTTTACATTAATTCCTATGGGGAAAATACTTTAGGTTTATGAACATTTTGGTTTATAAACAACCTTCAGGAATGAATTAAGTTCATGAACCGAGGTTTGACTGTATGTACAGCCCCATTACTGCTACACTGTTACTGTATGTTTTAAAGAAAAATGATTAAAGTACATTTTTAAGACTCATGATGACATTAATGACTTGGTAGCACTAGTGCTGCTATCTTGAAAGTAAACTGCACATAAAGGAATATGTGAGGGCTCCAGTACATAGCGCGAGAATGATCTTCCTACCACAGTCAGCGAAGTCAGTGATGTACGAGATTTAAGGTTCTCACACCAGTGCTGCTGAGGGTTCACGTCTTCTGGGAGGTGATATTGTGTTACAGGGTAAGTGGTTCCTGACATATGAAGGGTCACAGTGCCTCCATCTTCAGGGTCAAGCAATCCAGGACTGTGTGACCCTAAAGATGAAGGCAATACAATCCCTTGAAACACCGAAAACCACTACGCAATGACCCTAAAAAATTTGGCGATTTTTCAACAAACTCCCAGATCTATGATAAACAGTACCTGCCTCTAACGCACACTGATGAGTTGCTGTGCTTACAGCTCCGTATTTCTCTATAAAGTTTTCATTTGACTCATTCCTGTACATACACAGACCACACACAGAATGTGCTGTTTTAGGACAATACGGGTCTAAATACAAGAACAGAACAATGAAAGAGATTGCTCCATCTACTGGGGAGCAACATCACTTCATATGGTACCTCAAATTGAGATTTCCTTGTTGCACGAAGGACAGATGAACTACTAGCATTATTTATTGAGCCACTTGCACGGTGCAGCAGTGCTTTGCTATCAGCCACATCTGAACAAGCAAAAATAAAACAAAACATACTGAAACAAATTAAGAAATGAAAGGTGTTGTGTTTTCTCATACCATGTAGCTTATTATCCAGTTACTTTCGTACACATTTGTCATTGTTGTGACATGTGAATTCATGTTTAAATCTTATAAGACCATTCTCAAAGTCCTACTACCTAGAGCAACATTTCACAGTCAGTAAATGCACCAAAATGCACCAAAATCATCTTGGGTTACCAGCTGCATCTGACGAAGTACCAATGTTTAAGAGACATGCCACATCTCTGTCATCAGAGACATCGAACCTGAGAATTCAAGTCTTCTGGGATGTGACTCTCTTTTCAAAAATCACATTCCTTAAAACATCACGGATCACTCACAACAATGCTGCATCACACAGAAGATGAATCCTTAGCACAAGCGTCATGAGAATCTCACACCTCGCAATGTCAACTGTACTGATGAGGATACAGCAACTCTCCAAGACATTGGTTCTCAGCAAAACGATTATGCATATCATTTCCCAAGAAAATTTTAGCATCATGTCAAAACATTTTGTTCCCATAATTCATGAAACCAAATAATGTCTACAAAAGCAGCTGGACAATAAACATGATGTTGAAAACAAAATACAAGAATTAACTGAAGTGTGAGTGTTGATAACTAAATAACAAAACCAAGGTTTTTGTGCAGCAAAACAACACTGGTGAGCCACAATGACAGATCATGTGCCTGTATGATCAGCAATTGCACATCAAACAGTCAGGACAGTCTGATTTGGGGCTGCATTATGTGTTTAATTGGTAAGGATTTTGTCTGTAAAAAACTCTGGTGAACAGCGAATCAAAACTATATGAAAGTACAAGTAAAGAAAAACGCTGTGGACATTAGAAATGTTACTGAACACTTTACGAAGAGGAAACAATGAGTAGAATCTAGGAAGTGAGTCATCCCCGTTGTGTGCGTGAAACTTGGAAAATTGTATGTAGTCAAACACAACTGTGTCACATGAGGTGTATTTAATGACTATATGATGGACAACTACATGTTTCGGCCTGTACTGGCCATCGTCAGGTTGTCTTAGGGGGAACTTA
>Ga0123354_10005543_pt1 | contig 18400 bp, 9 predicted proteins | sample TergutLab28metaG_2_FD_97872 | JGI IMG/M metagenome (GOLD analysis project Ga0123354, IMG submission 97872) | Labiotermes labralis P4 segment gut microbial communities from Petit-Saut dam, French Guiana - Lab288 P4 | ecosystem: Host-associated > Arthropoda: Insects > Digestive system > Gut ...
CATAAAGGCTACTTAGTGGTACAACCCAGAGAGCCCATTCTGAACAAACTTTAAAAGGAAGAATTGTAACCAGTATGTGATTTAAAACACGTGCAAGTTTTAAGCAGGAGGTGTTTAGCTGAGTGTAAGAGGCCATATGAGAACACTGGGCTTAGATGGAAAGTCACTAATTTAGTGAACATTAAAAAAACTGAATGTAAGGATGTGGGTTACACTAATCTGGTTCAGGATAAGCCCACTTGAGGACCATCACGAAAACAACGAAGGATTTTTTTCTATTTTGAGAAAGAAATATATTTTACTGTTGAGAGAACGGCAGCATCTGAAGTAGAATTTTATTCTGTGTATATATTCTGTTTTCTACACTATCTGTAATACCATAGACACCATGTTGTACGAAGATATGAACTGCTAGAAAGGCTAGGGCTGAGTAAGTACAATATGTTTTTTTAAGACTGCTTAAAATGACGCCAGTACTTAGAGTGACAAGTAGACTGTGTGCAGAAATATTTTGGAGAAGAACAGGTAGTTAATGAAGGAGATAATATTCCTGAACACGCCTTATATAACACACTACAACCGTCTAAAGCACGTAACCTTTTTGTATAGCCTTATTCCGTTTACTTTTAATTTCATTGCAGTTTTTTATTACATATTTTTCTAATCTGAGCAACGGAAATTTTAGAGACCGAAAAGGCTTTCTTTCCCCTACCCTCCGCTACTGAAAACCTGCCGTATCTATGCGTTCGTTTGCCACACTCACCTTACTGCACAGGTACAGTCTCTGATAAACTAAAAGCGAAGCAAGTTGGGGCATAACATTACACATTATCGCACTCAAATTCCCCACGAATAATTCATGCCTCGTTTCTCGTCTGTTAAGCCTGGAAACGGAACAGAAAATGATAATGGCTGTTACGTGCATAACGCTGGATGCGATGTTTCACTCTTATGCACATAGAGGGTGTAATTTTATAGATATATCGAGTTTCGCTATAATAACTGCAGATCTGTTGACATTGGATAAAAGCGTATGGAATGAATTGTACAATTTATTAAAAGTCTTAATAAAATACTGGCTCTGTATTAAGCAATAGTCCATAAGTTTTGTATTGTTTTGTCATAATTCATTTGGTCCTACGGTCTGCAAGTGTCCGGAGTTCATCAAAATAAACGTTTTCAGTCAGGCCATTGGCCATTATCCACAGCTTTTTTTTTTTATAGTTGAGGCTTATTTCAGGTACACTTTTATCAATGATGGGTCGGAGGTTGCTCTTGATACGCCCATCCCTAGAATAAGATTAACCTAAATTTATTTGCAGAGTTATTTCTTACAGCCAGTAAAAACAATCCCTCTTGATTATGAAACGTGTAAGTTAATCCTGTGCACAGAAATAATGGTTGTTTTTCTGATAAGCGTGCAAAACACACTCATTTATAATGTTGGCAGAAAGCTGAATGTTTGAAAGTTTACACTTTGTATTAGGTCTACATACGTGGTCACTAGAATATAAAGGGTTAACAAAATTATCGTCATCCTACAATAAGCTTTATGACATCCGACACTGCGAGTTATGATCAGTATTTGTCAGTATTTATTTAAATATTTTCAGTCACTCGTGAAATTTATTCCAATATGAAAATTGTTTCCATTGTCTTTATTCCGTTAGTAAACCTTTAAAGACGAAGCGCCGACTGTTTAATTAAAGACCCAGTTCGTACCGCGCAGTAAACACTTTTCATCTCGGTTATAAAAACCAGCCAGTTTATGGTGTAAGTGGTACAAGTCGCTGTTTTTTCTGAGATAAATACAAAACACATAAATACAGTCTGGGAAGAACGCACAATTCTTGGATATTAAACATGGTGCATCACGTAACCAGTAGGCTTTAAAAGGTTAACTGGGGTTTTCAGCATTAGAACGATAAACTAAGCCACGTAGTGTTGTTTTTGTACGTTACAGGTCAAGGGGTTCTCTTATTAGTTAGGCGTCAAAACACATTTGATGTAAATGAGTCACCTGTTACATTTGTTATATTGTTTATAATTACCACCTTTTATATTGCTGCAAACATCTCTTTTGAATGAAAGTGTACTTTGCATTTCACCAGCAATATTTTGGAGAGATTGTCGTTTTCAGTGGTATTATATATACATATATATATGTAAATATATTATATATACATACACACATATATATATATATATGTAAATAAAATACCAGTTGAATCTCACCAAGATATATACGTGTATGTATTATATACTAAGTGCGATACACGCGCACAAAGTGCACATACATCCATATACCAGTACATTTTCCAATATAAGTTCGTGACATTTACGTATAGGCTATTTAATGTTAATTAACATTTTCATTACAGTGTGTGTTTTAAAAGGGTGTAATTAAGCAACCAAACAACAGCTAATTAATAAGTAACTAAAATGAGCCGAGTTTTCACACATCACTCTCACAACAACACGTAATTCCAGTTCGTTATCATGTTGTATAAACTGTTCCACCTCACGCAAATATAATTTAACGATGGTGTTCGATGAAGCTCTGAATATTGCAGTATATTATCCACTGAAGTAATCAAATTCCCTTGGATACAGAGATTTGTGAACACATTCGTTCTCTGTATTATGTCGGTTTCTTTTATAAATAGCGTCGAAACTCCACTAACCTGTAACGAAATCAGACTGAAAATTTGTAAATACTCGTTTCAGATTTTAGTTAAAATCTGACTAAACGTTGTACTTACTGATTATGTAAGTACAGTGTTAAACCAATCAAGAAATGATGGAAAGTTGGATGACCAAACAGTCTGTCCATTCGTTTTAATCCACCGCAGTCTTAAAGTAACGCAATACAAGTCGCACGGAAAGCACAATCCATCTTGCCACGTCAACACTAGCACTGTTGTAACAATGAGGGCGTCAGAATGTGGAAGCAGGGAAGTTTGTATTGTATATTAGATGCGCCTGATTTACTACTCTGTGGCATGAACCAGCCGGAAATAATTAATCTCCTAGCCTAAGTGAGAAAATGATACAACCACCAGCATGGCGAAGCTTTCTGGTAACACGGAGGAATCGAAGAGTCCTAACAGGTTACGTTGTACAATATTAAGACACTACCTCTTTGACGCAATACATTCTGCGACAGGAAATAATGTTCTGGCGACTGAGTAATGGCCGTGTAGTAATCGGATATATCTGGTCTGTGTGACATGACACTGCCAAACGCGAGAAGATATAATTTCTGCGGTACGGGTTTTAGGTTTTAATATTAAATTGTTGCGTTTGTACGGTCTGACAGCTGCACTTAGCCAGTGATTGCAGTCGGGTGCTAAACGAGCCGAATCGCCGTCGAACCTAGAGAAGACTTAAAAAAATTTGAATGGAAGCATCACGATGTGCTTTCAACGTAATATAATATTATATAATGTACGTCAGCACAATCACTTTACTACTTAAGGTAATTACAAGGCTACATATTTCGACTATAACCTAGTCATCCTCAGGCCTATATTAACATTTGTGTTACCAGATGCTATGCACACTTTGGGGTCCCATCGTGTTTACATTCGTGGAATATATCTAATTAAAACTTTTGTCTAAAAGGTGTATTTGCACATCACACGTTTTAGACAAACGTTTTAATTGATATATTCCACGAATGTAAACACGATGGGATCCCAAAGTGTGCATAGCATCTGGTAACACAATTGTTAATATAGGCCTGAGGATGACTAGGTTATAGTCGAAACATGTAGCCTTGTATTACCTTATATAATAAAGTGATTGTGCTGACCTACATTATATAATATTATAAACAAAATTGTCTTAAGCTGGAGTAGTTTAAGTAATTGTGTAGCACCAGGGGAGATGAGGTGATAAGTAGTGTGACCTGTAAAGTAACAGGAAAATTAAGTGAAATACCAAGCGACAAAAAACGAAGCCAGGAAGCGAATTAAAGAGAATTCTAGGTTGTAATATTTAGATGAAAAGGGACCGGGAGACTGAAATCCTTGTTGACGAAATGCTTTGGTGTGCCACTCTGTCACACATCAAGGATTCACTTCAGGTACTTGTGAAGAGTGAAAACAGAACTGGAAAAGACATTCCGTGCTTCGACAGCAAGTAGAATAGGATATATTTCGAAATAAAATCCTATAATTTACGTTCTGCCAAAACCTTGGTGTCGGTTAAAATTTTTTTTGCCAAATCGCTTTAGTTATTTTTATCCGACTTATGAAATCTCTATGCTGTATTTACGTACACATGTTTTGTCCTTTCTTACATGTTTTCATCTAAACGACAAGTTTTCATACATTTAGAATGGAAGTTTTCAATGAATAATGTTGAAATGATTTTAGTATGAACACAGTCACTGAATAATGCTGAACTCTTTTTTTTTTTTACATTTGTACCGTACATCTTGATACTATCAAAATTTATTATTCACCTAATTCACCAACGAATGCACACCTGTGCGTTCGTTGGTGAATAATAAACTTTGAAAATATTGAACTAGTTTTGAAGCTTTTGCGCCTTTTTGAAGTGGGCTTTGTTGCCAAAATTTCAGAGGTGGTTGCTGCTTCCGTCCTCGGACCATAGTGCGCAGAGACCAGCCATCTTAACCAAAGAACGAGGATTGCTTAGGCATGATTGACACCGGTGACAAGCCCAGTTTGTCGTCCTTTGTTAATTTAAACTAATTCTCATATGAAACGCAGGCCTAGAACGTAAAAACATGTCCTTGAAAAACGACACGATGTGAGCTTAGTCTTCAGGGATTGGACGTTTTGGCTGAGAACTTCGACCTACTCTTCTGAGGATTATTATAGTGTTGATGGATGGAGGGAAGCGTAGAAAGCACAGACGTTAAAGTGGATGGGCTGGGCGATCGAGGAAATATGTGTCGGCTCCCGGAAGCAAAGGAGATTCTTTCCTTTTCCAAAGTGTCCAAGTCAAGACTGGCTCTGAGGTTCATGCACCCCCCTATGCAATCGGCGCCGGGGACTTTTTTATTGAGGGTAAAGAGGCCGGAGCGTGAAAGAAACCAATCACCTCAATTTAAGTAAAAATTAAGAGAGAGTGGATCTGTACCTCTACTCCCACTTATAACTTCTTGGCATCTACAAAAACAACTTCACCTTTACTACAAGGGGAGGACGCTTCTGTCGGCCAAAGAGACTGGCGGGAAAGACACCGGTTAAGTGGATATCCTTAACTGAACCCAGAAGGTTGTGACAGCTTTTGCCGAAGGATTCCACTATCAAAGAGAAGCCACTTTGCCTAAAGACCTACATGATAAGGACCGTGTGCTGTTGCCGCCTATATCTCTACCCTGACAAATGTATTAAAATTGAGAAAAGTCAAGGAAGAACTTGAATATACCTGAGTGGTTGCCTTGTTTTGAGCGGCATCGAGAATCTAGCTGACCTTGTGTCACCTTTGTTAAGACTGTCAGCTCCTTCAGACAGCCAGTGTTTAGTAGAAGTCCCTTCTAATTTGCCGAAGAGTCCCTTTGCAACGTCGACTGGCTTTGAGACCAAACTCTCAGTCGGTGCTCTGATGTGGTCGATACCTACAAGCAGCTTAATTACAAGAGGCTAGAAGGAATCACAAATCAATTATATATTTAACTGATCTAAACATGCAAATATGGCAACTACTACAGTTTCGCACGAGATAAAAATTGTTCGACGAAACTCAAAGTTTGTTACCATTGCCATGAAAATAACTTGTGTGTGTTTGTGTGTGTGTGTATGTATGTATGTATGTGTATGTGTGTATTGGTGTATGTGTTTATGTGTGTGTGTATGCATGTACGTATGTATGCATATACGTATGTGTGTGTGTATGTGTGTATGTATGTATGTATGTATGTATGTATGTATTATGTATGTATGTGTGTGTGTGTGTATGTGTGTGTGTGTATGTATGTACGTATGTATGCATATATGTATGTATGTTTTACACAAGACGGGCAATGTATGTATAAACGTAATATTGAGGGTCTTTAGCGTAACAATTTTTGCCGTGGAAAGCAGTATGTATTACATAATCTGAGTACGTGTCTGTAGCCTTATTTGTCCAGCATGTACTGCGCATATGCCGTATTATATTGCTACCTGTGCCCTGTCTGGTTCTATCAAACGTTTTCACATTACCACATGAATGGCGCGATTTATCTAAAAAATTTACCGAACACAAAATGCGTGTTTTGATTTTCTCTGTAACTTCTTTTCTGAAACATTTCTCATCCTAAGAAGAACTGGACAAGATATTATAGTAAATGTACTTAAGTTTTCGTGTAAAGCACTCGTTATTCTTTTGCAGATTTTAATGAAAGGTGATTTTTTTCCAGACAAAATTTCGAAAAACACTCAAATACAAAATTTCATGAAAATGCATCCAGCAGTGGCCGAGTTGTTCCATGCAGATGGATGGACTCACAGAGAGGGTCGAACGGGCGGACAAACAAAGAGACATGGACATGTCGAAAATAATAGTAACACCAAGCCATTTTGCAAACGCGCATACAAAATGGTTTGTAGATAACAAGTGACGCATTTCCTTATCAAACTTCGTACTTCAGCAGCCAGGTTTCACGGATGGCTGCCAGACAGGCACAGTACGCATTTTGTTTAGTTGTTGTTGTTTACTTAACATTCCAAGAAGATTCTTTAATTAATACTTTAATTAAAATTGTATATTTTTAGATGTTATCACAAAATATTTCAAGACCCTAATATATATGGATGGTGTTGTCTCCGTCTCAGAAAGTCTAAAGTACTTTATTTTCGATTATAAAATTAGAAAATACAATGATTGGTATTCTCCAGGCGGCCTGATATTTATATCAGTTTTGATTAGCATGTAATTTCAATCCAAAGTAGGAGAACAGTAACATATATGCACACGCATACATACATACAGGCAGACAAACACACACAAAAAAAAAACATATACACTGGCGTCATAAGTCACATATTACTGATGCCACAGGCCTATCTTTTCCACTAAAATGGAGAATTTAGAATTTAATTATTGGAGAATACAGAAGACTTGTGAACCGTAATTGGACAGCAATGGATAAACAGTTACAGATCGCAGAAGAAAGAGTCCCGTTTAACTATGTCTTGTTGGACGTGTGGATAACAAGCTCGGAATTAAAATATCCAGCACGTTACAGAACTGACAGCAATTCTTCTGGGTATTTCCCCGGCGTCTGGTTGTTGTTAAAAGCCGACGTTTCGGAGCCCTGTATCGGTTCCTTCTTCAACAGGTGATGAAGTATGAATACCCAGAAGAATTGCTATCATCACTACAACACGGCGAAAGCTTGAAACATAGAAACGTTACAGAACGTTACACATTTAGACCTGCAGCCTGAATAGCGCAGTCAGTACGATTACGCCATGGGCTGGACGAATGGCGAATCTATTCTCGGTAGAGCAAGAGATTTGTTTGTTGCCCGACACCTCCCGTGAGACTACCCTGTCGCGGTAGAGGGGCCGAGGTGTAAATCTGACCGCTCCTCTCCGTCTATTGTTGAGGTTATCAATCAATCAATCAATCAATCAATTAATAAATAAATCAATCAATCTGCAGGCCTACATTCCCACCTCCAAATTGGTTTCGTCGCCTGACGTTTACGACTGCAGTGTTACATTTCGACACTCAGGCCTAAGCAGTAGCTTTTCCAGAACACACCATTCTACGGAATTAGTGTTCCGGAGGAACTTGCAACTTATTAATAGGCTTATGTAAAGTTTTTAGCTTTCACGGGTCGTAAAATGGTGACCTATGTCCGATGTACTGAGTTGTCGGCGTCACATGAAACTGAATTATGTTGTGTAAAGGTTGAGCAGTGACTTTTATTCCCTTCTTGCATGCACACGCTTGTTTCTATTCTTACATACGCCTCGTTCCACTATTTCGGAGTGAAAAGTTATGATTTTAATTAGCAGCAGATTGCATTCTACCGTTGCTCGGCACATAGTGTCGTGGTTCCAAGATGTAACATTTCCTCATAATTTATCTCAGTTCGAATCGTTACTGCTGTCTGTGATTTAGTTTCAGCCTCCACATTGAAAGCCATGTGAGCTTTCAGCCAAACAATAGAGCTTTTGTTTCAGCGTATGACGTTTAATTACGGGGATAGGTTTGCTTGATCTCTGATAGTTATGGTTCGTAGATCTTAAAGCTTCAGCGAAAGTAATCATGGGGTTCAGGTGTTAGGAGTATTAGGAATGACTTTAGAATTTGGTCTTTTTAATTTGCTGGTCGCCCTTGGCTATTACATGGCGTCTTTCACAGTTCCTAATAACGTAATATCAGTTTCTTGTTATTCAGCATAAAGGTAAATAATTTATTAAATTTTTATGAAAAACAGGAGGCGAATGACATGGCTTTTGCCCCAGGGCCAGGGCGTTGGAGAAAACTGGAGCAAATGGCAGAAGGAGGATTTTCATGATTTATGTTACATTATAATACAGATAAGATTAAGGGAATGAGATGGGCAGGACACATAACACGCATATGGGATTAAAAACTTTCTTTTTACGTATATTTTTTTTTACAAAACTTGAGTGTAATGTGTAAACTGGGAGATGTTTGAAAATGTGTGGGGAAAATATTAAATTCAACTGAAAAGAGTAGTGTGGGAAGGTGTGGGTTGATTTTCGCTTGTCTGCTGTTACGAAATTTTCAGATTTTTAAGGAAAGTGGAAAGTGTTATGTTAGCTGAACGACAATTAGCGACTCATAAAGAACCCCTTTCAATAAAGTTGCTTGATGAATACACTCCTACATTGATTAAATTTAATGAAAGCACGTGGGATTTAATTTATAGTATAGAGAATGCAGGGAGAGGAGCGCGCGCGAGAGACAGAGAAATTCGAAATTATTTTCTTCAGAGGAGATGTCATAGTGCAGACATTTCCGCTACTTCGCCCTCTCGAATTTAGTTCCTTTGGCTTACTGTGTTACTGGATGTGCAGCAGTGCCTGTGTCGAAGTCTGTCCACGTTCACTGAAAGATGATTCTAGTTTCCCACTTAAAAGGTTCTCGAGGAGAGCTTTTTCTTTATTCCCATGGCATCCTTGTGCAGGAAAGGTACATACACCACTACTCGGAACTGTAGTGACGAACTCAAATAGAAGTTCTGTCTCTTTCTTCCTCCAGATACAGTAGGACATGCCTTGTAGCGCCACGACGCGTTGTTTCCGGGTCGTCGATTCGTGGATTTGACCAGAACTCAAACCGTTGGTTTGTGAACACAACATACATCTGAATTAACCTCTCAACTGATGCGAAATAGACGGCATCCTAGAAATGGAACTGAAGATGTGTGGAATTTTAATAACACTTTTTTAATATGCATAAGTGTTTATTGTGGTTGCGTTAAATTTATTGTTTACGAAAGATGGAAATTTAAGCGAAATAAAATTTGCCTTACTTAATCTGAGGTTTTCTAAATTTAAGTTATATACATGGAATTTTTCGTATGGTGGGTGTGATATGCAAAAGTTTCTTTGGGTAACTCGGATGCCATTGAACTTTCATTATTACGAATAATTCAACTGATTCTCTGTTTATGTGTTCAGAGATCCCTGTTTGAGCACATTTATTTATCTGCTAGGTTTAATGTCGCTGAACGGTAGAATAATCATAAAAGTTGAATCAGAGAATTTATTGAAAGAAATAACTTGGAATACTTTTAATGACACAACAGCCCCCTAGTGTGCCAGTTCCTCCTAATTGTCGAGGCTCACGATCATACTCAGACACCCCACATTCGGTAGGCCTCCTCTGGAGGAATGATCAGCCTGTCCCAGAGACCTCTACCTGAAAACACACAACATTCACAAGACATAAAAATCCATGCCACATGCATGATTATTTTGATCTTCTGTCTTTATTCCACAAATAAAGACAGAATTCGAACCCGCAATCCCAGCCACTGAGTGGCCCCAGACCCACGTCTTAGACCGCGCGGCCACGAGGATTGGCTATTTGCATAGAGAGTATTATTACACCATCAAAGATTGAATAACGATTCTGAATACGAGACCTCGTAGTATTTCAGCAGGTGAACTTACCGGCAAATAGCTACGAGCTATATAAGTATGTATGTACGTATGTATGTATGCATGTATGTATGTATTATGCATGTTTGCATGTATGTATGTATGTATGTATGTATGTATGTATGTATGTATGTATGTATGTATGTATTATGCTTGTATGTATTATGCATGCATGTATGTATATATGTATGTATGTATTATTATGCATGTATGTATGTATGTATGTATGTGTGTATTATGCATGTGTGTATGTATGTATGTATGTATGTATGCATGTCCTTATGTTTGTCATATAGCTATGTTGCTATGTTTGTCATATGCGGAAGGTTATGTCCCTTTACGTATTGTGCTAGTACGAAATGTTTATATTATCCATAAATTCGTAATTTTAATTCTGATTTTTAAATAGATTTTTATTTTATGGATGTTAAAAGAGCCCAAAGAATTAGTCAACTACAACTTTATTGAATAATTTTTTCATCCTCTTTTATCCATATTCTACCTTGAAGATCTTCGGGAACTGTGTAAGTTCTCAGTTAAAATTTTTTTTACAACAAGCGGGTATAAAATTTTGTTCATTATTAGTTAATGTTATTCGCTTTACACACTCACTGCCTGTCCATTTGATATGCATTGCTTAATACGGATCTCCTATACCCATAGACTCCTTAGTTACGTAAATTGTCGTTTTACTTCAGAGTTTTACCTCTTCCTCATACAAGACATGTATTGGAATATCCAGGAAATAAAATATCGAAATACAATTTTTTTTTAAATTATTGGACCAAATTCCACCATGGAAGTCCAAATCCTATTTGAAGAACATGCAGCCTTACATAGACTCTGTTTAAATGGACCAAATGTACTTGAAGATTGGTGGCAAGGAAAAAAAGTTTTTACTTTTGTCTCCTTCCTTTACGTTTTAACCGTTTTAAAATTGTGATTTGGCAATCGCAGTTCTGTCAAAAAGGCGAGTGGCCTGTCTCTTGAAGCAAACGACGGACGATGGACGTTAAAATACAAATACGTCTAGGAGAGAGAATAGTCGAATGAATAATGAGCGATATGTCCTGCTAAAATATGCAGGTCCTAACTTGCCTACTGTGAACGGGACGAGGGCGAGCAGGCAAACAAACATCATGGCGCTGGTAACAGCAAAATGAGATTTGCAATTCAGTGGAGACTGCCACGCTTCATTCTGTTTAGCTATGGAGAAGGGGACAGAGTGCACCCGACTTTTGCTGACGTCTTCATTTCGGTCTCGTTTATTCATTATCTTCCCCTACGTCTCTTCATGGCTCTTGATTATTGAGTTTCTCCTTACCGATCTGCTATCTCCCGTTGCTATTAGGTTTTCTCGCCCTACTCCAGGCACCCTGGCTCTCTGGGTTCAGCGTGTCCGTCACGCTGGCCGGGGGAAGGCTGACACGAATTGACAATCAGTTTCAGTGCGAAAGTCGACTTCTGTTTGCTGCCACAGAATCAATAGCAAAACTAAAGGCTGCCTCGCCCAGATTGGCAGTCCAGAGATTTGAAGAAGTAGTCGAAGAATAAGGAGAAGAAGAAGAAGAAGTAGAAGATCAGGAGGAGGAAGAAGAAGAATAGGAAGAAAAGAAGAGGGAGAACCCTCATGGCACGACACACTTTCGGCTGCCGCTTAGACAAACTTCATTTCATCTGTGCAGATTTGTGATGAATTCTTAGGTTATTATTAAAATTGTTTTGACTCGCACATTTAATATATAGATTATATAAATAAGTCCGTTCGGCGTAGAAAACATAAATTTAATTCTTATTGAGAAGGGCGTAGGTTTTTTTTTTCGAAATTTCTGTACGCTTTTATAAATTTATTTCTTACTCCAACGACACTTGAGGCTTTAGTTACGCAGAGTTTCACTCAAAGTTTTTTGCCAGTTTAATTTTTTTAATAATCAGAGACCTTTAAAGTGTAGACAAAGATACGAATGTAAACCACATAAAGGATAAATAAAAAAATATTTTACAAATTAAAACAAAAAGAATGCCATGAATAGCTTGAGCAATGCCAACTGATGTTCAGCACTTTGTGAATATATGTCTTCAGCTGTGTTGTGGGCAACGGACAGACATACGCCTTTGTTCCTTCCTATACGCGGATCGAAAATGTCATTTTGCATTGCCGACTGTTTTATTTTCATGACTATTTGGCACATAAAACACCCTTTGACAGTGCAACGTTCCAGGCGATTGGTCTGTGGCCTCTCACCCTGGAGACCGGAGTCCGAAGCCAGGCCATTCTGTTTGAGATTTGTGAGATAGTCGCAGAGGGACAGGTCTGTTTGAGCACTTCGGTATTCTTCCGTCAGTATCATTCTTCCAATGGTACACGTATTTTCGTTCATCTATCACAGATGCCACATAAATAATTTTAAATAATTCCAGCAGTTACACAGTCTCTCTTTCGAAAGACCCAACCGTTCGCAATGAAAGTTACAAGCGCTGTACGTGCATGTGGGGGTTACGTCAGAAAGAACCATGTCCTGTTGATATAAGAACGTTAGCCAACACGTACAGTGCGTCATGATTTATACATAATACATTTCTGTGTATGAAGGCTAGGACATTCCTTGCTGTTTAGAGACGATCACAAACAGTAAGTGGATAAGGAGGCATTATTATTATTATTATTTCTATTATTATGTTAACAAATAAGTATTTTAGTAAATGACAACCTCACTTCACTTCTTACTTTGCAGAATATAAAGACCAAGTGGAAGAAATGTCAGTACATATTTCAGAAACCGTTTTGTGACAAAAATATTGCATGTGTATGAAGAAAATGTCACTAATGAATTTTGGTTTAGTATAAATTTCTGTTTATTGACTGCAAATTTCATACATTTTGTTTGTATTACTGGAAAGCAGAACTTGCAATTCATGAATCAGTGAGTTCATCTACGGTCTGAGGCTCGATATTTTCTTATATATTATGACACTTTTAGCTGTCTTGTGAATTGTGACACCGCTTATTCTGAGATATAAATAAATCAAAGGTAAAGCAATCCCATTACAGGCTTGGACAGGCCCAGAGGGCTCCAGGAATTTAAGGCTCCCAGATTTCGTGACAACGGCACAGGATGTTGGTAGGTTGTCAGTGTTACACACCGGCCGCCTTTACCCCCAGGAAATACTCCTGGTACTCGTTTCTGTTAGAGGCTGAGATTCTGAGATATGGGTAAGAGTTTTATGTAGGAAGGTGCTACTTACACACTCATGGGGAGAGTAGGCCTAAACGTCTTTGACCCTTTGATGCCCAGTTACAATATTAGACTTTATCTTAACGCGGAGAAGTTCAATAGGAGTTAAGTTTTCCATTCATTAAATTTTATTATAATATTCCAAAATTATAGTCCTTAAAATAAACATTTATGAGAGTAATAAGATGATAAATTTTGTATCTGCGCAAACATTTTTTACAATAATTTTAAAATTTAAGAACAGTAAACCTACAGTTATCTTTAGTGCCAGCTGTAAAAGAAGCGGGTGGGTTGAATCTGGATGAAGAAGACAAGTTTGAAGACGCCTCTCATCTTGTCGAATTATCACGATCCAGAACTTCTGTGATTTCATTCTTTCTCGAGTTCTGTATAATAGGCCAAAGATTGAAACTACCCTTGTTCGCTTATCTCTTATTGCCTCAGGGTTTCGGTAAAAACAGTTGAAAGTTAGGGAACAGTCATTGTGAAGAAGGCCTAGTTGGTGCCAGTTTGAATTACTAGCAACTTTATGTGAATTGTGGAGTATTTGTACAGTAGACCTCTATGGATAAAAGGAGAGTTATGAGTATCGTGGGTGTTGTGGGTCACTTAGAAAAGCCATAAAATATGACGAGATTTTCGTCCGTGGAATAAAATGTGAGACGGAATTTTTTATTCATTTTAAGGTTACTTAATGATGATGTTCCTGAGGTAGACATTTTATAGTTTCAAATGAAATTTAAATGTCACTGTTACCTACATATTTAAGGATTTAAGATAATATTATCTTGACTTGTCTTTCGTCCAAAAATCTTGGGAAAATTGAGTAGAACCTCGGTGACTACAGAAAGCAAGACGCTAGACACTTGGCCTTCAGTGAGCAGACTGAACGAAGCTGGGACGAAAAATCTTACGATACATATCAGTATACTATTCCGACAATATGCCTAGATATTCAGTGTACATAATGTGACTATTAGGGAGAGTAGTCGATGTTTCGTCTGAGACTCGAACCCAATAATCCGATTTAATGATATTCTCAGCAGTAAGTGGAAAGTGTGGGCAATATTAAAGTACACTACAAGGACACAAAATAATCTAAGCAACAAGTACAAGTGGGCATCATAATATGACGTTAAGCACAATTTAGCACATGATTTGGATACTCAAAAATATTATTACGAAAAAGTGTTTGCACCCAAGAGAGCTCAGCTGTACTGACAGTGGAGAAAAGCACGTGCACACAATGTGAATATTTATCCTTGATTTTCTTTACTAAAGTAATAGCTAACTTAGCATCATTGCGGATTAAGTCGAAGGAAACAAGAAATGCATAACTAAATTTGCTGAGAAACATTTCTCAGGAGGCTCTGCCATGTAAATATGAGACATAGGTAGGAAAGAAATTAATTTTGTTGTGTTTTGACGAAAATCTATAAAGTTGGTATAACTTGGGTTTTGGAGTTTCCATTGTCTAATTTACTGAAGAGAACACAGTGCATGGAAAATTGCACCTTCTTGAATTTATTGACCCCCTAAGATGGGGCCCCGTAGGTTGTCCCGAAACGTCGGTATGGAATTATCACTCCACGCTGGATAATATCACAGAAACCCGTAGATTTCATCTACATTGCGGCAGAAGCCCGAAAACATGCATCTGTTTCCTTCTTCAAGTGAAAATCTGGGAGCCATCTGTGTCTGTTCATAACAATCATTGGACAATGGAGCAAGAACCCACGACGCTGAACACTCCCAGTAATGTAGAGTGACAGACATTTCTTATGTATTGGTGATGTAACTTCGATTTCTAATACGAGACACGTGCTCAGTAAAGGTAGCCTGTGGATTAGCCAGATAGCCAGGAAGGAAGTCTGTCATTTAGACAGACAACCGAATAGCCGACCAGCTGACCCAGTAGTCCCCGTACAATCAGTCATTCTTTCAGTTTATCTGGAAATTCCACTTGCAGCTACGGATATATGTGTAGTATAACTAAGGGGATGTCAATGACGGTTAATTCGTGTTGTAACTTCCAAACGAATTGGTGTCTTTGGTTAATACATATGCGACGTGAATCAATGTAATGGATGGAAGAGAGAGAAACGCCACGAATCGACAAACACGGAGAAATGAGGAACGACTCGAATTATGAAGGCAAGCGTACGTCACGTGACTTCCGGAGAGGGACGTACAAAATTGCAGGTCTCTTGATTTTTGCTGAACAGAGTGTACATTACTTCCATCGGCAACCTAAAATTAAGACATAAAACTGAAAATATACAGGTGAAGTCACTGAAGATTATTAAAGTTCAAGTTGTGCCTGTACAACCCGTGAAAGCATATGAAGGACTGTGGATAAATTTGAACTCCACTCTCGGGAATAAATTACGTTATTAGTTAGATTTTTCTTTGCCCTCGGGGAAAGCGACACTTTATCCTTTGAATAGATGCTGGGTGGACGATAGAATCTGCCTGGACGCTGTAGAAAAGGGAAAAATGCCGATTCCCTTTCCGGAAATCAAAGCACGATTTTTGAGTTGTTTTGTTTTTTTAACTAAGTTATCATACAGTCTACGCTATCCCTCAGTCCAACAGCGTTAGAAAGCTTGCTTCTTTGCCAATAAAATTCAGTGTCATACAATTACACAAGACTTTACATCGAATTGAAAAATAACAAACGAAGGGGAAAGACGGAAGTTTAAGAGAAAACATTATGTTCATACACAGAGATATTTATGTACAAAAGTAAACAGTGGAAGGGTGGTTGTGTACATTGTAATGCATAGGTGACGTAATAGTCAAGACAAACGTTAACATATTTTAGTTAACAAGGATGGGTTCTCAGGTGCTTGGTATCTGATCGGCCCTACTGCCGAAGAAAATGAAGGCAGGGTGTCAGTCAGTGTCGATGTAAGAGTCGTCTGACTGCGCGGTGTGAATGCAAAATGACACTTTGAAATGGGGTTCTGTTGGGTTTCATTCAGAAAATTTTTAAAATAATTGTCGTATTCAAAATGCATTCTTGAAGCATACATTCGCTAGAAAATTCAAGAGTCACTTCTTATTATTTTAATGCGAATTAAAAATAACAATATTTGCAAAAAATTTCAGCTATTTTAAAGAAATATTAATAATATATTCCACTTGATATCTAAAAGATTTTGCCCATATCTTATAAAACGCTCGTGAGTCATCCTACGTACCATATTGTTGTGTAACGACTGTCCAGTAAAATATTCTATCCTACGTATCGTAGCCTATATTAAATATACTTATTCATAAAACGTTATCATATATTAGTGAGAAGCACATACAGCCCAAAGTTAACGGATATTTTGAAATGTACTTTAAATGATATCTCTTTCACAAAATGATCAGTCAATGGGAAGTGATTCGAATTTTTCCATGGTTTACAAGGAAACGGATGTGTACATTGCCAGAGACAAAGACTGGAATTGAAAATCTCCACAGTGGAAAGAGTAGACTTAGTAGTTTTCCCCCGTAGCTATGCGATTCTGTAAAACTCAAGAAGTTTTAATGCTGTTTGAATATTTTGATGCTGGAAAGACTTGAGTTTTCAGAGTCACATTATTCGCTTTGATATGGAAGATATTTATTAGACGTTACTTTTGTATTATCTAAATTCTTTTCCGCTTTCTTCACGTTTCTACATTTTTGCTTCCTGTGTCGTTAGTTAAGTTTGAAGAAGGGAACGAATGGAATGCGAGATTCTAAGTTGTTCCTGCCACTAACAATGACTTCTTACTCGGTACCTCTGGGCTTACACCTACCAAGTAATGTAAATGCAACGGAAGTTTCTCTACTAACTTTACGATGTTAAAATATAATAGGCAGTTTTAAGTTCTAGTCTTCTGCCGGTACGGATAAATTTAATCCACAGAAAATTAGAAGAACTACCGGCATAAGGACATTTACTGTTATGATAAAAATCTGAGCTCAAATTCCTGAGACTGCGCAACGAAGCTCAAAGGGGTTGGTTTTGTGGCAGGCATTGCTGGTTCAAAAGCACTGTCGCCTTGAATATTTGATCGAAGGGAGGAGAGAAGCACTGGAATTTGTAGTATAAATGAATAATGCTGAAAAGACTGCAATGTCTGGCACAGGAGAGCAAAGAACCATTCCCAGTGTTATGCAGTAGATTTATGTGAGAACGTTTCTTGTGGAATGACTTGGATTATTTTCTGTCTATGCGATTAGTGTCATGGCTTGTAATAAGAATGTCCCTTATTCGTATTCAGTAGGGTCCTATATTTGTCCTGCTTGTTATGTTTACATAGGAAATGAAACGTTCCATTGGCAGATGTGATTATGAACAAGAGATTTTACGAAACAATTTTTCACGAAAGGTTTTACCTTGTTCAACTAGTTTGGTGGGAACGTGGAGTGTATGCCATATGTACTTCACTTTCATTCAGTTTCGTCACGATCCTTTATCAGTTTCAAAGTTTATGTGAAGTCAAATACCAGTACATGTGTTCATGATATTGTCGAAGCTCTAGGGCACGCGTAATGAAAATTATGCAAAGAGGGAATGATTTATTTAAAGCTTTCCTTCGGCGTAACGTAACATTCGACACGTCACGTGATACTAATGACAGAACTCGCAGCTAACTACATAAATAAATAAGTAAATAAATAAATAACTGACAGACTAACTAACCAACTAGCTAACTAAATAACTAACTAACCCACTAACCCACTCACTCACCCACACAATTACTCACTCACTCACCCAATTACTCACTCACTCACTCACCCACCCACCCACTCACTCACTCACCAAATTACTCACTCGCTCACACTCACTTACTCACCCACTGACTCACTCACTCACTCACTCACCCAATTATTCAATCACTCACTCACTCACTCATTCACTCACACACTCACTCACTTAGCCACTCAATTACTCACTCGCTCACTCACTCACTTACTCACCCAATTACTTTCACTCACTCACTCAGTCACTGACACACTCACTCACTCACTCACTCCTCACACTCACTCACTCACTCACTCACACACTCACCCAATTACTCA
>Ga0123354_10005545_pt1 | contig 18396 bp, 8 predicted proteins | sample TergutLab28metaG_2_FD_97872 | JGI IMG/M metagenome (GOLD analysis project Ga0123354, IMG submission 97872) | Labiotermes labralis P4 segment gut microbial communities from Petit-Saut dam, French Guiana - Lab288 P4 | ecosystem: Host-associated > Arthropoda: Insects > Digestive system > Gut ...
CAGCATATGGCTTTCTGCACCGAGTTTTTGGATGGGTGGTGGACTTGAGAGCCGCTGCGTGGGTCGTGTGTACGGTGCGGATGGTGCACGGCACTATCCGCACCGTACACACGACCCACGCAGCGGCTCTCAAGACCACCACCCATCCAAAAACTCGGTGCAGTAAACCGTATGCTGCAACTCAACATCTAATGCTCCTGATGATTGGCGTATGTACCCGAAACATGTAGAGCTAAGAATACATCAATAAAATTACCTTAGTTGCATCGAGTTGGCATTTCACTTTATTTCCTATTTAAAACTGCATTTGCTAAAATGATTTCTCACTTTTTGCGATTATGGTGTTTCATATTTTGCATGTTTCTTCTGCCATGAATTAAAATTTAGGTTAAACGCAGAGTTGTATGCCGGCTGGCTTTTGTTATGAAGCGTGACTGTTCACAGACATTGCTGTCTTCCCTCTGTACGAAACGGCTCGTTTTATTTGCATCCCTCCTTCTGCGTCCGTAATGTGCACGTGATGTTGATGTGTCAAACTCCCGTAATGAGACGCTGTTTTAAAGACGTCGAATATAAAGCTCTCAAGAGGCCCGTCAATTGCCATGAAGTGTTTCGTATCCACATCATATCAAATTTCCCTCTGATCTATAAAAATACCCTGTACGTTATCCGAGTTCCCTCTTTCTTCCTGTAAATTAATTTCACAGATATAATAAACCGTAATCACAGATTATATAGGCTGTATTAATTAACGAGTTTACGAAACAAGCTTTACAGATTTATCGCCTTTTTACCTTCAACGCTTAAATTAGAAAATACATTCCCCTGTATTAATTCGTAAAATTAAATGGGTTTATAGGTGATGAAAGAAAATGTGACATTTAGAATTTCCATATTGATTAAATATTACTTCTGCCATCTGGCCACCAGGCGTGTATCTTAAGAGAATTGTTGGCTAAATAATCTTCCAATAAATATTGGTAAGTTCAAGTCATTTGTCTTACGTTTCCATATTTAGAAGCTTGTTAAAAATTTACGAGTGACAGCCAATCGTTCGCAAGCTGGATTTTTTTTAATACAGACCAATAAACATTTATCGGCTACAGAAACCGCATTTCTTATGATTTCGTCACAGAACATCGTTCCGTTTGATTCAGGTGTGGGCAGATGCTGTCTCTCGTGTAAGTGAAACCTCGCTTAGCGAATCCGCCTATTGGGAGGTGTCAGCGTTTCCTTATTTCTACTGCGCCAAAGAATCGATCCATGTCGAACGCCCTCTACAGCAATAGTATAAAAACCAACTAGATGCAAAATAACAATTTATCAGTAATTTCAATCAGCTCAACATGTTTCGGGCGATAATTTCGCCCATCCTCAGGAGCATTAGACTGTGTTTACTTCGTTCCACCCCAACCTTGTCACCAGCAGGCAACTTCTTCGGTGCATTATACCACAAGCTGTAGACACAGTCTAGTGCTTCTGAGGATGGGCGAAATTATCGCCCGAAACATGTTGAGCTAATTGAAATTACTAATAAATTGTTATTGTTGCATCTAGTTGGTTGTTTGCAGTTCCGCCTCAACCTAGTCACCATCAGGCAACCTCTTCGGTGCATTATACCACAACCTGTAGACACAGTCTAGTGCTCTTGAGGATGGGCTAAATTATCGCCCGAAACATGTTGAGCTGATTGAAATTACTAATAAATTATTATTTTTGCATCTAGTTGGTTGTATACTATTGTATCAGAGATGCACGGTCACATAAACATCAAGCCCACTACGACGTCTTGTAACATGCTAATCATACTTAGTTCTGGGAGCTACTTAGTTCAGCGTAACTCCGAAACTCGCAAATTACCCCTTTTTGGTTGTCCGTAGCCGTTTAGCCAAAACATTGGCATATGACCGCCACACGTGGAGGCCGTCTGCTCCGCCCTCAACCTGGCGGCGCGCGGTGTCAAGCACCGGCGATAACAGAGAAAGCAATATCTTGCTGATATTTGGCAGATGTTTGTGCCCAAAGGAATAGCAGAACACTGTCGCAGAACAACGTAACTGGGCTATTTTGGGCCTGCGATAATCCAGGACGCCGTGTTTTCATTCTGCTGAAATACTGTAGTATAGTGGAACTGTGCGTTTCATATTCATTGATGGCCTCAGTTAGGTTCTTCAACAGGATGTTACATGAACCTATATGACGTAGCATACACGCAGTGCGGTCGTGTCATGCGATCAGCACAGCAGTGGGACTGATGCACATCGCAGGTATCACGTTTAGAGAGTCGCTCACGTGAAAATGTCTCATCTCTGTTTTCCTGCAAGTCGTTTACAGACGGGCCTGCGCACGTTTTACAGTGTTACAGTAAAGCGTCTTTAAACTGAGTGCAGTTCGAACACGCATCATGCACAACCGCTAGACCAGGTACTGTAGGCTTTTGCTGCGCACGAACAAGGAACGCAAATTTAGGCTCGTGCATGAATGTAACGTATCCTACGTCGTGTGTAAAGTGTCTGATATTATTGTTCGATTTTAAAGAAATTTGGAGTTTGTGGACTTTTTCTGTGGAGGTTCATATGTCGATTTTCGCGGAAATCCTTACCCAGTGGGAGCCGAGTTGTTCCATGCGGACAGACATATATGACGAAGCTAACAGTCGCTTTTCGCTATTTTACGAAAGCGCGTAGCGATAAACTAGTGGAAATCTACGAATAAAAGATAGAAAAATGACTGTAACGTAACGTTGAGGCGCGTTCGTTTCTTCTAAAAAGCAGACTTTCTTCCCCTCTACCAACTGAGCGACTGGTTCGCAAGAACATTTCTGTGTTGTGTTAATCCAGCAGTTACGTAATTCTGATTGGCGTGCTTTTCCTCTGAGAGAGAACGAGTTTACATTGGATAACTGACAGTTTTTAATTATTTCATTAATTATTTTTCCTGGGAACTAATTAAAGCTCATGATTTTGTTTGGGCCTATCGGCCTTTTTATCCAGGTCGACCGAGTGTGCTTCTGACTGTTCGTACTCCAACCCTTCATAGACAATGAGGTAATGGTGCAATTCTGGGAACTTCGTGTGACTAATTACATTTCACTTTACCTCTGATATTATCAAATTCACTTCCTGGTGGGAACCATGTTACTTTATACTGCCATTTTGTGTAGGAATATGTGTTTTAACGTAAATCTACGAATCGTTTTATTGTCTTCACATACCCGATAATCGATCTATTCTTTTCTCTTTCATTGCGTTTATATTTACAGCAAATTCCAGCCAATATTGGGACCAAGACGTTTGTGAAACTGTAATGCCAACGAGTAATGTTGTTAGTTTGATGCAAATTCCGTCTGTCTTACATGTCACGTACAGGTTAAACACCTTCGATACAGGCTAAACGTAAATGACCTCCATTCAGCATTAGGTAAGATATGAACAGTGTTTTCATCTCCATCCGTAATAACATGTTAGAGATAATACAACATTATGTCGCACTGTGTGCCAGCATGACACTGCTACAGTAGAACCTGCAGAAATTTTCGAGTAATGTAGAGAAACATCAGGAAGGTATGAGTGACCAAGAGTACAATTTACAAAGATTCCAACACTTGTTCGTTTCTTAACCCACAGTTGTCGTGCAGCAACCAAATAACCATGAACAGTGTGTTTCGAATCAGTGCCAGAGAAATAAGAAACATACTTACGCACTTGATATATACAGAAGCTAAAATAAATGTTTTGTTTTAAAGTTTTCAAGTTCATGTAAACATGATGTGTTACATGTGTACATGTGCACCTATGTGCGATATGTAATTTGGTTTCGTAATTACCTTACTTGGAGCTTCCCTGTTTTCCGCATCATTATTAAGTTTAATACACTTCCCGGTTATATTTGGCTCGAGGTGAGTCGTTAACTGTTTTGTTTTGTTTGTAGATCCAATTTTATTGCAGCATACACTGAATCTGTTAACTAAGACGTGCCTTACTTTCTGCCCATCTTTACGTATGTATATTATTCGAAACGTCCATACGAAATCAGTAAGAATTCATAAATAAATATCGTGTCCGTCAAGGAGGAATGCCGTCATTAATTAATAGTTAAAACTGCAGTTCAATAAACAGTTTTGAGTGGAGGTAGGTCTATGTATTTGGGTTAAAACGTTAATTGCTGAATGGTTACATGACAGGCATACAGTGTTTCTTTGTGTTTTGTAGCTATTGGACTTGTCTGTCTTGATTTTGATTGTTCTTCGACAAGTTATTCTACTGTGATATTGACGGCAGAGAGAAGAATCCGGCACAGACAGTCGTAACGTAATTACTCAATGCTGTCACATTCCATGCCTCGTAGAGTAGAAGCCAGTAACTGTGACGGGGAAGACGGTAAGCCTGGTATTCACTGTTTTAATATTATTAATGTCCTTTATTGTTAGCCTAATTTGACATATCAGCACTTGTCTTGGATAATAAAGGAGAGAGTCCTTTAAATGCTTAGTAACCTCGCAGAATGATGAAGTATATCACAACAAGCGAACGGTCCTCTTCAGCATCACTTTTATAAAAGTAATCTGCAGTAATATGGACAACTTTATTTTCTTCGTTATATAGCCCTGTAGCACATTAACAAATGATGAAACATGTACACATGAAATTAAATCCAGGATTGCCATGGCAAAAGCTGCATTCAACAAGAAGAGGGCTCTTTACTAGCATATTGGGCTTAAAATTGAGGAAGAAACTAGTAAAATGCTACATTTGGAGCATAGCTTTATATGGTGCTGAAACTTGCACACTTGGTGCAGTAGATCAGAAAAACCTGGAAAGCTTTCAAATGTGATGCTGGAGAAGGATGGAGAAGATCAGTTGGACCGATCATGTGAGAAACGAAGAAGTATTACTTAGAGTCAAGGAGCAGAGGAATGTCCTACATGAAATAAGTAAACGAAAGGCTAACTGGATTGGTCACATTTTGCGTAGAAACTGCCTTCTACAAAGGGCTATTGAAGGAAAGATACAACGAGGGATAGAGGTGACAGGAAGACGAGAAAGAAAGCGTATGAAGCAACCGGATGGCCTTAGGAAAGGAGAGGATACTCTCCTTCGAAGGAGGAAGCTGTAGATCGCACTATGTGAAGAGCTCGCTTTGGAAGAGGCTTTGGACCTGTCGTAAGACAGACTGCTATATGAATGATGAATAACTGTGTGGAATAAAGCTTCCAAACTTATATAAAGCTTTCTTGTAGTTCATCTTTTTAACTGCCATTAAATTTAGATTCTTGCATTATAGGAATCTTATACCTAGTTAAACAGTGATGACATTTCTAGTAGTAACCAATTTCATGTTTTGTTTACATGTAAAATAACCACTGCCACCGGGTAACAACCCAATTGTAGTAAATTATTATTATTATTATTGTTATTTGTGTTCCATTTTGTTTAATAATTTTGACCAGACTGTATGGCGATGAGCGCAGAAGCCCATTTGGGTGTTCACGCAAAATAGCCGATATTGTTCTTCTATTCTAAAGGTAATTTGTATATGCCTAAAAATCGTAGTAAATTTCATGAAAATCCACCGAACAATTAAATGTGACATATTGTGTGATGGGCATCGCTTTATGTTAGCGATAAATCTGTGGACATGGGTTCCTGTTTCTGTAACGAAACAGCTTATGACATTCTATAAATCACTGACAGACACGTGCATAAACGAAATGATTCGTTATAGTAGAAAATAACCGTTGGTTTAACGTTTTATTAATTAAAGAGCACGTGCTTGGAAATGTTCCCTTGTATGAATGCGTGACGAATTTCAGAGCAGAAAAGGACCTGGTATCGGCGTGTATATAGCAGATTTATTGAAAGCTTTTGTCCGTCTAGCGATTAAATATGATTTCTGCAACGTATCAGTAATGTAACAAACAGCCAGTGACTTCTTGATTGGTAGCTGCCTTTCCTCCCCTCCCCCCCCCCCTGAATGGGTTATCTGTGCAGTAAGTGGGGAATGTTCCGTTGATAGCTCCACGTGTTGTGTTCCGTTAAGGTCACTGTGAACAAATCATGTTTATAACCTTTCATTTGGATGGATAACACGGGCGGATGTGCTCGGACAAACCTGGGCCGATGTCCTAGAAACGTGGGTGGAAGTAAGTCTGTAATTTGTGATGTTGGAATTCCCTCTTTTTCCCGTGTTGACTTGTCAAATTCTCAGCATGTACCTGACGATGAATGTAACAGACCGTCACTAACACCGTATATAACGGCTGTGTTTCTGTTTATTTGATACATTTTGAGTGCAAGAGTATATTAACATGTATGGCGGAATGCGATGGCGCAGTTGGCTGAGGTACTGTGCTGCAATCCGGAAGTTCGTTGTTTCGAATCCGGTTGTGGTAATAGGGACTTTTCATTGACTTAATCCTACCGGCGGCGTTATAGTCCTGGGGGTTAAGGTGGCCGGCACGTAGGACCAATAACCTTAACACTTCAATGTGCTCTTTGTCTATAAATTCTTGGAATCTCAACCTCCTGGAGCCCTGAGGGACTGTCCAGGCCTGCAAAAGGATAGCCTTATGTCATTAACATGTGTGTGATTCGATTTAGCAACACATGGCACGTTCATCATGTAGTCCCTGTTTATTTTTCGTTGTGGACACTATTACACACTTTTATTGTCTTGGGATCATAAATATCCTTCTGGTGAAAGTTATGGGAAGCGTGTGCCTCGGAGATACCTTGAGCTGCATGGGTTATGTTAAAAGAAAAAGTTTGGATCCTTCCTGTCCCTTAGGAAATCAATGTGGTTATCTTCTGTACTCACATGTCCCACCGATCGGAAATGCTAGGTGTGTCCGACTTCAGGGTGTGCATGGAATTTATGGAATACTTAAACGTGTCTTAAGCGAAGTTACTTATAATTCGTAATGACTACACATAAAGCCAATAGTAATTTGCATGTTCTACGCTGTGTTTCCATGGTAGAACAATTACCTTTACTTGTATCAAATAGCTCAAGAATATACCTTGATGTATATACCGTGAAGTTGCGAACTTCAAGTACTGTTACTTCAGCGAATAGACAAATAAGTTTTAAAGTGAAAGAGATCCATATATTTTACATATTTACATTGCCTACTCTTCTCCGTTGTTGAATAAAATTTGCCGTTTCTCAGAACTCATAACATGTGGAATGTGTTGTATAGTCGTGTCTGAATGAGGTCGCATGTTTTGCACATTTATGTCCTTATTACAAAATAAAGTTTTCCCTCTGAAAGAACATTCATGTAAAGTTGGATTAGGCTGGCGTGTTGCGGGAGTTAGATACGATGCTGCAACTGTGCCGAGTTTTAGTCAGTTACTCGATCATTTACGCATAACGGAAGACAAATGGCGAAAACCGATCTGGTAACGCATTTTCGTTATATCGCTAAGAAAGACGGACGTGCCGTATCCATTGTAGATCTATATGTATGTGAAGTTCGATTGTATCGAAGTGTTTTATTTAAATTTACTATGAACATCAAGCCACTGAGTTCCTTCAGCCTCTCTACGCTTCAATTCCCATTCGTGAATAATGTCAACATGGTGACAGTGCGTACGTCCGATACGCAGCGACAACCCCAACTTTTAACTTGCAGAATTTTTTTCCATTGACTTTGAAACACGTTGGACTGTTGTGAACATGCGTATGTGTACGTGTGGGTGAGAGCGTGCATAGGGAGGGTTAATTGTAATACTGTATGAAGCCCGTAGTCAGCGACTGATTTGGAGTACGTTAGGGATATGGGTCACCGGCATGCACAGTTCGTGTGAAGCTTTTTAGAATATGAACGTTTTCAATCTAAATCATATTCGTGAATTTCATTATTCTGGCCCTATTTAATTTTCGGGAAACTCTCTAATCTTCAGACCACATACTGGGTGGCGGGGGCTTAGGGCAAACCGACGTTGAAGCATTACAAAATACTGTGTCGATTGGTTTGGAATTTGTGGCTGGGAAAGCAGAGCGCACTGCCGGAGTAACTGGATGTGGCACCTCTGGGGGGTAAGAACTGCAACGGTGGTGGTAATTATAAACTTTGAGGTTATGACTTGAACATGTACACAGTAGTGTGCTTCAGTATGAAAAATGAACACAGAAATAAAGGTCTGAATAAGGTAGGTTTAAACTTATGGTTTATATTGACAACTCTACATAACCTTCGGGTTCCGTGAAATGCTGGGAATTTCTTGACTACCTGCAAACCAGTTAGCTTCTGAAGAAGGACTCTGCACCATGGAGTAAGTATTGACAACTCTATACAGATTTAAAAACAGAATAAACAACAGTACGTATCGCGAGTTATTTCTGAATTTTTTTGTTATTGTTATCATCATCATCATCATCATCTTCTTGTTCTTTGTAAACGAGGCTAGTGTAGGACTCGAGAAACGAAGTTGCCCTATATGTGTGGCGAAATATGGTGCTAAACATCTGTTATTAGAGTGGACAGAAACTAGCAAATGAAGAGGGAAGTTTGTATATAACAAATATATTGTGTATAGACGAGAACATAGCCAATAGGCAATTACTGAACTGTGTAAATATAAATGAGATAAAATGTGTGGAAGAATATTTCAAATCACGTGTGACTGCAGGAATGAATTCAGTGAGGGAACAGAATGAGAGATGAGGAAGGCTATAAATAGACAGTAATGCTATCAGTGCAGTAGTGTGAATAGTGCAGTGCAAGTAACTGCACAGTAACAGGTATCTGTGGTCTGCAACAAGCTGTTGGTACACGGGTATGGCTTCGTTTAAGGTAACGAAATTCAGTATAAGAAAACTCGATAAACGTTTCTTCTATTTGCGGTTACTCGTCAGAAACGCTACTTGGAATATTCTTTCTTAGTAATTGTAGCAGTTAACTAGCCTTCCACTATACTTTGATGGGAATAAGGAAAAAGTGACCGATTTTTAGTTTATTGGACGATCCTGTAGAAGTTTTATAATGTGAATGATGTGGGAAAGTGGTAATAAGCAGTAAAGAAGGACCCAGAAGTAGATGATCGGGCCGTATGGTGAGTTAGGTCATGTATCTTGCCATTTGCTTAGGTAGGTGAGGAAGGCCGTGAGAATTCTAAGGGATAATATTTAGAACGCATTCGAGTTTTGAACTGGGTATCTTCCACGTACAAGTTTAGAGCATCACCATTGTACCACTGTACTCTGCACAAAATAGCTGCCTTCCTTGCTGTATCTGTACTCTTAGGCATTCAATTTAATGGCTGTTTTGGAGACACGTTGTAGGGATCTGTTTCTAGTAACGCATTCAGTATGACAAGTTGATATCCTGCCTATTATGCCTGTTAATCGTCAGCTGTTACCTGGAACACAGGACAGCTTCCATTACGATTCTAGCAGTTGTTGCTTGATGTATCACGCAGAACGCACTTTCCGACTAAACTCATAACACCGTCTGTGATATATCTTTTGCTCGCAGACACCAAGAAAGCAATTTTAATGATAAACTGTGTGCACAGTATTTGAGAAGCTGATAGTCGGTCAGCTGGGTATGACATCGCTCAGCTTGTATGGAACACAGAGGTTTATTACGATGTTTGCTTCATTCGGTCACTGGATCCTACGTTCACCTTACCGTCATGCTTTGAAATCTGTTTTACAGATGTTTTCCAAACTGCGCTTACGCCTTCCCATTGATCTTTCCAACGACGTTTTCATGTTCAAATTTACGTTGCATAGGTAGAGTGGTTCTAAGTGATTCTATCAAGTTCAACATGCTACATTCCCAGCACATCAGGTTTTTAAGCCATGTTATTTTAATTGAGGACATGGCGTTGTGTTTGAATTCTAAACGTAAAACAAAATGTTTTAAAGTCACCGTCAAAACACAACAGCAGTGTATAAATATTTATACGCTGTTGTTGTGTTTTGACAGTGATTTTAAGCCAGGGTTGTTTTGCTTGCCCATTACTGCGACGTCAGCCTGAAGGATCGCACATAGCTGGCTGTTCACGGCTGATTTTCCAACATGTTCACATTCAACACTCATGTAGGGCAGTGTTTTTTTTTTTAAACTTTCTCCTCGCTACCGAAAATAAGGAAGACGGTCTTGGATCGCGAGCCGAAAAAATTGTCTATAATCCGAGCTGTTGTAAAAGCATGAGCAAATTGTGAAGGTGCAGCATAGTTACAATTTTGAACCCATTTAAAGGGACATGTTTATTATTCGACGCTACCATAGTTTATGAATACAAATATAAGAAGAAGAAGAAGGAGAAGAGGAAGAGGAGGAAGAAGAAGAGTAATAATAATAATAATGTCGTAATATTGAAGAGGAAAGCTGTTTGAACGGAGCAATTCAACTGCAGTTACTCTAGTAAAATAAAGACGTAAAGTGATCCCGTTACAGGCCCCGTGTGGCCCAGAGGGTGGGTAGAGGTATAGCTCTACTCTTCCATGACCGCAGCACTAGAAGGCGCTGAGTGGTCAGCAGCACGCCCCGGCCGCACTTTACCCATTTTACGGGAGGCTGGGTGGTCTCCAGGGTGGGTCTGGACGGGCGGAAAATCTCGTCCCCACTGGGATTCGATCCCGGACCTTCCAGCCCGTAGTCAGTCGCTATACTGACTGAGCTACCCGGCCCATACTCTAGGACTATAGGTAGTGAAAATATTTGCTTAACGTGATTTCAAGCTTCTGTCGCGAAGTAGGTGAGAACTGCGCCCTTCTTGGATTTTACGCAACGTACAGCGATAATTCCTTACCGACGTTTTGAGACAAACTATCGGTCCCATCTTCAAGAAGTATCTTAACCCTTGCAGATCGGGCCTATATGTTGTCCCGAGTCGTCGGTAAGGAATTATCGCTGTACGCTGCGTAACATCCAAGAAGATCGCAGATCTCATGTTTACTTTACTTGAAACGAGAAAGCAACCATGAAATTGAGTTACAGTTTATTATTTACCTACTGTGAATGGTGTGACTGCCTGTTCGTCTTGGTCTCCTCCCTTTCTGCTATAAACGTTACAAGATCTACCCCCATATCGGCTGCACTGCTACTCCTGATTGTCCGCTTCGTTTTAGACGCGTCAAAGTTGAAACCCAAAGTTCTCACACATAGAACTGGTGGTGTATCGGTCTCCAGGTCACACAGAGGACGGCTTAAATGGGACACTGGCAATTGTTCACCCCCTCTTTCTCCTCTCTTGACTTACGAGGTTCCGGAAATTGCCTTACAATGATACTTCGTCCGTCGACTTCAAAGTGTATAGTGATCTTGTTCTTGGTAGAAAGCTCAGAGGACCTAGGAAGGTGACTCACTGAAAATGAGAGAAAGAACGGTAGTGGCGACCCAGTGAAGAACGTCTCACGAGCCAGTAGTAGGTCGCAATCCCGTGTTTGAAAAACCTGTTGTACAGACCGCGTCCTGCATCCGTAAACTGAACATGCAACATTTCAAGTCAAGACGCTTACAGGCCATGAATTTGCTCTTAGGGAGAGGACGCAAGACAAATATATGGAACCAAAATAATTTTTCGTGTGATGTCCACAATTTGCTGGCATTGTTCAGGAAGTCATCAGTGCAAAAAAGATTCCTACCCGATTTCCCGATGAAACAAACCTTATTTAGGTGCTCGTACGAAGAACTCGAAGGTTCTTGAAATAACCTTTTAAAGATGAAGCGCAGACAGCTGTATTTAAAGATACAGTTCGTACCGCGCAGTAAACACTTTCCCACCACGGTTATAAAAACTAATCACTTTACGGCACAAGTCGCTGTTTGTTCTCAGATAAATACAAAATAAAAAAAAAAATACAGTGTGGGCAGAACGTACAATTGTTGAATGTTAAACCTGCTGGTGCATCACGTATCCAGTAGGCTATGAAGGGTTAAAGGTGAAAGGTTTTGTGCGATTTTTTGTGCGCAGACTTTGTATTTCGCGACTGTCGCCATGCCGTACCCTTCAAATGGCCCCACGTTGGGCAGCATTTATAGGCTTATTCGGCTTTTCCTTTACGATAATATCGTTCTTTATCTTACCAATAATGATGTTTTAGCGTGTGCTTTGGTATGAAACAGCCCGTGCTGTTTTGTGAGTTTACTTATCAACCATTAAAAATATTTTGAAAATTTTCACACAGCGGTTGAACACGTGCAACTCTTGGTACGTCATGTCTCTTACCCTGCCCGCACTGTTAGTGTGTGTCACGTGGTGTTTTGAAGCAAGACGCTAGTTTTCAGGACACTAGATAACTTGACGTTGTAATGCAGAGCCTTAGTGTGACAGCATATGAAAGGCTTTACTGCAGTTTTGATGCCTGGACTTAAGGAGTCAGGCGAGTTAAGTCAAGAGGGATTATCATGTTAAATGAAGCGATATGAGCGCAGCATTTTGGGGTGGAGGCGTAAGGAAATCGTGTGCACACACGATAGGAGTAGGCAGATGGACGGAGCGATATATGGATGACGTACACGTAGCTGTGCAAGCTTGTCAGGAACCTGTCAAGTCAAATGGCGTGTGACCTGAGCAAGCAGACCTGCAAGCGATAAGGGGAAGACGAGCGACTCTGACTCGTTCCGTCTCCTTCTCTTCTGCGGCAGCAGCCGCACGGAGGGTATCAACACAAAATAGTGACATGACACTTTGCGAACCTGAAAGGGAACTGCGTTTCGAATTTAGCCTATTTTACGTATTTCTTTAGGACACGTGGAGACTTTATATCATATCCGGTGGGTATGTCCTGTTTGTCTCTCTAAATAGCCTTCCGTCGGACTGAATTGCTTGAATACTGACTTTACCATAGTGCCTTTATAGATTGTCTCAGCCTTGCACTTTTCGATTTCGTGCCATCAACGATATTTTAGACGGAAATACATCAGAATGGAACGTTCAAATTGGGGATAGTGGCAGCTGTTATTTACAAACACGATGATACAAAACTTTTACCTTATATCTGGTAAATAAGAATTATAAAAATTAGCTGTCCTCGGAATTATGCACAGAAATGGATGACTGATTTTCATAATTATGTACAGTTCTTGCTAGCCTCACCATACCGACAGGAACATATTTAAGAAAACAGGTATCGTGTTCTTTCCGGAAGTTTCTGTGTATCGAGACCACATAGAAGACGAATGTTTCTTAATTGCATTTTGTGTAATTACTTGTACTGGAAGATTGTCAACGTTGTGGTTGAAAGTGTTGTTGGATATTTGAGGGTTGTTTGACCGTGCGTCTTCATCATGAAATAATGTGAAATGCCAACTGGAAGCAACAAGGTAATTTATTGATATATTCTTAGCTCGACATGTTTCGGGTACATACGCCCATCATCAGGAGCACTAGATGTTAAGTTGCAGCATATGGTTTTCTGCACCCAGTTTGTAGATGGGTGGTTTTCCTGAGAGCCGCTGTAGATGACTGGTTGTTCTGAGAGCCGCTTCGTAGGTCGTGTGTACGGTTTGGCTGGTGCCGTGCGAGTCGCACGGCACCAGCCGAACCGTACACACGACCTACGCAGCGGCTGTCAGGACAACCACCCATCTACAAACTGGATGCAGAAAACCATATGCTGCAACTTAACATCTAGTGCTCCTGATGATGGGCGTATGTACCCGAAATATGTCGAGCTAAGGATACATCAATAAATTACCTTGTTGCATCAAGTTGGCATTTCACATTATCTCATGTTGTTGGATGTCCTGCATGCCTCACAAGAATAAGCAATACGTAAATCTAATTAAATCTCAGAACGTGTTCACAGTCGCATGACAAATTTTTCGTGGCGAGAATTGTTCAGATTGTAGTGTTGTGGGTTCGACACAGCGTACCGACGTTTCGGAGGTACATATTGCCTCTATATTTAGAGTTGAAGGGACTGATCCCTGCAAGTTGATGCTGAAGTGATGAAGGCAAGGGCTCACACCGCCGCTGTAAATTCTTCACCTTCTTATCCGACCTAGTACCAGAGGCTTAGCGAACTGCATCCCTTAGTAGAACGAATTTCACATATGGTCATCTTCGATTAATACTTTTTTTACATGTTCCAAGTACTTGAATTTCTAAACGTCCTGTTAATGATATCTACGACCAAATTCAAGCTAGCGTCGATAAATTTGGAGACTGGGCGGTTATTAATTAGGTATAACATGGAAAGTAAAAAAAAATCGCGAATTGCAGAAATATTCTAAGAACAGCAGATGAATGGAGACGAGCGGTGTGGTTTCAGTGAACTTAACATTGTTTCATCGAAGTTTGGCATTAGAAAATCGTCAAAGAATCATTCTGTTAAATCTGCGTTTGTCTGATTACAGCCGCACTTCATATCGGCCTACTTATTTCGTACACTGTTATCTCAGAATTTCTGCAGTGCATGTGAAGTGTTACAGCATATGGTACCTGACATTTCTTCTTTTGTTTGTGTCGGTGGAGAGTTACTTTTTAGTTCCTCGGCTTAAACGTACCTGTGCAAGTTTGTTCCATACGTAACGTTTGCAAAGCTCTTACCCACGTATCGTATAGTACCAGTTACCGACATTTCGCAGAGAAAACAAGAACAGAGCAAGAACTGAGCGGTCGATGACGTATTTCGTGATGTCTCCTGCCAAGGGTAACGCATTGTTGCAACGATCTCTCTTCCTGCAAGCACCTGTTCGAATTCACATAGCACGACCCACCCACTTTAAACGACATTGGTCGTGAGTTTGCGTAGGGGTATGGTTATTTCTAAAACAAAGTTAACTCTGTCGAAATAAAAGTTTTAAAAGTCGACCGCTACCCTACTTAGTTCTGTTCGTGCACTTTACTGATCATTTCTAAACCAGCGTCTTTTTACATAATTATTCGTCTACCATGAGTAATGTGAAGAAATGTAACCTAAGTCAAGTGAAGTCAAAACAAGACCCAAGCTATACATTATATAATTGAATAAAGTAAAGTGATCCCGTTACAGGCCGGGTGTAGCCCAGAGGGTGGGTAGAGGTATAGCTCTACTCTTCCATCACCGCGGCACTAGAAGGGGGTGAGTGGTCAGCAGCACGCCCCGGCCGCACTTTATCCCCGGGAAAGAACCGGTACCCATTTTACAGGAGGCTGGGTGGACCCCAGGGTCGGTCTGGACGGACGGAAAATCTCGTCCCCATCGGGATTCGATCCCGGACCATCCAGCCCGTAGTCAGTATATAATTGAATACATACATACATATATTACCAAATCCGCCCTTTTTTTATAATTGAATAGGTCTATTTTTTTTACCAAATCTCTCCTACATATTTCGGTGCGTACTGCACAATCCTCAGGGAGAACTTCGTATTCTTGCTGAAAAATATCCGCTCTTTATACGGTTGTTCCATTGGTTGTGTTACAGAACATAAAATGTATCATATGTAAGTTTTACAGTGTTATTTACAATATTCAATACTAGCATATATTAAAGTGTTATAGAGAAGGATTTTAACTATTTTAAAACTTTTCAAAGGAGAGATTTGGCAATAAATATATGTGTCCAACTATAGAATGTGCGTGTACTTCGATTATTAAAGACATAACTGCTATACGAGAATGTATGTGCTTGTGTACATACACGTTAAAAATACTTTAACACACCGATACTGTAAGGCACCGAGCACATTGGCTCGTGCGCGGTGAAATTTATTTCTTTTAACCGCTTTCTTTTTGCAGCTGCAGCTGAACCAGAGAGTTTGCACGAAGTGGACAAAAGTTCGGCTGTACACCCCTGATTTCACGCTATCAGTGTCACTATGAAACGCAATACATTTTATAAATCAGGACACAAACAGACCCCTTCATCCTGTATTCTCTTCAAATGACTTCCCTTTGGAAGAATAAGAGGAAAAGAATTTATATCAGACAATTCACAGAAGTAGAGCTGGTCCTGATGTAATGGAAGCGATGGTAATAGGTTTGTATTGTTCGCTTCCTTCATTCTTCTTGGTTCGCTGTCGATATATTATGGTGCTATATATATCGCTGATTTCTTCTCCTTTTTTATCGTTCTGTTGACATCTTGTAACAGAAAATGGAAGCTCTCTGCAAGCACGTAGATTGCTTGTTGTCAGATTTTTCTTGCCACGTTCAGGATTCCTGTCATAATTACATTAATTGCCCGCGAAATGTCTTGTAGATAGACATTACGGGGTTTGAACTTCGACGGTGTAAATGCATTTGTTTGTTACGGGTGCGTACAAGTCACAGTTACAAAGACATTGCTATGAAAACGGGGAATAGAGTGGGGAACTTACGTGCCGGAATTAGTTGGAGTCTGATATTCTACAGGCTGTAGCCATAATCGTCTTCAGGTCATCCATGAGCTCCGCTGATACTGGGATAATGAAGTGTAGAGTGGCAGCTACGTCATGCTACGTCATGGAACGTATCAATCAGCGTCAGTCAATCGGGCTGTATGAATGAACGGGTTCCAGGTGTGAGCGCAGGCGCTGTCCCCGTTTTTATCCGCCCTTGGCACTTGAGTACGTGATTGAACACATACTGGGATTGGAGTGTCTGTTCACCTGCCCGCTTGTTTTGTCTCCAAAAGTGGTGACGGATTCCCCAGAAGTTCAGTAGGTTGTTGTTACAGGTGCACCAGTAATTATCGGGATAATGTAATTTGGATGGAATGTGGAATTGAAACGGTTTGCATGAGAGTCTGTTCGAACTTGTCGTTATTCTCCATAATGACTGTTGTATAACGTGTTGAGATGTACAGGTTTTATGTAAAATGAGTCTTTAGGCGAGTTCGCAAAATTGCGAAAAGCGACTATTAGCTTCGCCATGTCTCTCTCTCTCACTCTCTGTCCGTCCGTCCTTCCATCAATTCAAATGGAACAACTCCGCTCCCACTGAACGGATTTTCATGAAATTTGATATTTGAGGGTTTTCTGAAAATCTGTCTACAAAATTCAGCTTTCACTAAAATTTGACAAGAATAAATTGTACTCTACATGAAGGCCTACGTAAGTTTATGATAGCATCTCGCTGAATTTTTCTTAGAACGAGAAATATTTCAGACCAATTTGTGGAGAAGAGAACAAATATTTTATTTTCAGCAACTCCTTTTTTTTTTATTATTTAGAAAATCTTGCCATTTATGAGATAATGTAGAAATATGTGGTAGAGCCATACATGACAATACAGGACATGACACTGTGCGTGCTGGATAACTAAGGCTACAAACACATACTCACACACACTCAGAATATGTAATACTTATTGCTTTTCCACTACAACAGTGGTTGTAAGAACGCTTCCACGAAGATCCTGCTACAGATATAGTAATCACATAATTTCTTTCACTGAAAAAATAGTCTACTTGATACGGTTGAAGAACATCTGACGTATTTACACGGTGATCAATAGGACAGCTAGTCTTTGAGTTCATTATTGTGTGTTCAGTCCCTGTTTATATGATGTGACAGTTTTACCAAAGAGGTAAGGTTTGTTCGGGAGATGTAGGGTTTGAATTCCGGCGGGTGTACCCACTGGCATGACTGAGGTTTATCGTGATTTGCATCACTCACTACAGACAAAAGCCATGATAGTACCTTAGATTTGTACCCTGACTGCATCCGTCAACTAGCCTTCCAGTTTAATATTGATATTCTACCATTCTGTTGTTATAATGTAGCCGTAGAGGTACCTAATGCACCGTTAAATAATCTATAGGCATCATTACAATACTATAAATAAACATTACAGTAGATTGAAAGTTAAAATGTTCAAGGTATTTTGTAGCGTTGCACTTTACCATGCATGAATAATTCAGGCTTAAATAAATGAGGCCAAATACTCTGCAGCCCTAAACACAATGTATCAGCTGGTTTGATTTACTACAGTTAAAATATTCAAGATATATGTGACATCGCCACTCAGATGTTCCGGACACGAAACGCTGTAAAGTAAGTGAGAGAGTGTAGAGTCAAACCCCGATGAAGCGCCAACCTCCCTTAGCGCCTACGAAAGTCCGTGAGCAGAAATTGCCCATTGTACAATATTTCGCTTTACCGATACCCTCGATTTACCGCCAGCAATTGCGGTGACCAAACAACGCTATTTCGGGTTTTGAGTTTGTATGCATCTTACGATGATTATCTTGAAGTAGTATTTATGTATTTATATATATGGTCCTAAATATGAATACGGGGAATGGAAAAGTCGTACGAATCGAGAACTAGTAGAGATGAGGAAAGGAGAAAATATAGTAAAATGGATAAAAGGGCAAAGGGTAAGTTGGTTAGGTCACCTGGAGAGAATGGAAGAGGGTAGGATGCCCAAAAAGATCTTCATTCAAGAACTGGAAGGGACGAGAAGAAGGGGAAGTCCCAGGAAAAGATGGAAAGAGGAAGCAGAAAGAGATCTTCAAGTGCTGGGAGTAAG
>Ga0123354_10005546_pt1 | contig 18395 bp, 10 predicted proteins | sample TergutLab28metaG_2_FD_97872 | JGI IMG/M metagenome (GOLD analysis project Ga0123354, IMG submission 97872) | Labiotermes labralis P4 segment gut microbial communities from Petit-Saut dam, French Guiana - Lab288 P4 | ecosystem: Host-associated > Arthropoda: Insects > Digestive system > Gut ...
TGGTATTATAATATTATATAATCTTATGGGACCACCGTCTTATGTGTGGTCCATCATTGACCGAAACATTGTTAACGGCGCCCGGCCGTATATTCTGTAGGTTCATATGTTCATTAGTGCTATAGTCATACACTATATAGGATTAGGCTCACTCCCATAACCCCCAGTAAATACACTGTTTTAAATGGGATTTTGTGTTTGATTAGTGCAATTTTAATTTGCATGAAGTTTTGCAGGAACATAACCCTGGGATAAAATGAGACCTGCCTATATTCATTATGCAGTATGCCTTAAACATGCACTAAATTGCCTTGTTGCCCAAATATATAAAATGAATTACTAGGGGTGTCTTCCTGTATACATTAATGTTTAACAATGCAGGTATTTTAAAGGTAAAGAGTTCTACCCACAATGATAGCTGTACAATGAATAAACTAGCAATCATACAATTAATTTATCAATTTTAGTGCAAATTTTTGGTTGTATAATATTTGCAGCATGTGAAAATTTCCAGACATAATCTCAAGGATATCTGCCATTAATACATTTGTATCCATCACACATGCACCCATGTTAAATGCAAGCATGTGTACACACACACACACACAAAGCACCTGCATCTCCCTCCCTGAAACACAACATTTTACACAAAATCTGTAATTACAACACACACACACACACACATATATATATATTCACAAATTTGATAGTGTGATTCATCAGTTACCACTGTTAAACAAGACAATCTATGAGTTCCATGCAGTTGCCATAACATTAGTTTAAATTCTATAGAAACATGACAAACTGTTCCAACTTGAATGCCCAACTTCACCTGTTCCTGCTGAAGAATGAATATTACATCAAATTTGATTGGTGAGTCTTAGCACTATGTCTTGAATTATTTTACGTCCACCCCTCACCCCCCCTACACACACAAACACACACACACACATATATATAAAACCCGATAATCTGGCACTCCTGCTATTTTGGCACTTAAGTTTCATCCGTAATTTCTGATGCACGTACTTATTCTTTGACTTTATCTTCGCTTGTCTTGACCATATGGAGCCCATCAGGCTATTATGATAGCTTCACAAGACTTAAGATGAGTAAAACAGATATTGCTGGCAAGAGGAAGCATGTAACTTTAACAATTCCTCAGGAACTTTAAATAATTAGGAGGCCTGAAAATGGCGCAAGCCGAGAGACATCATGGTTTCATACAACATTGGATTGCCAATTGTGTACAATATAAAGAAACAGAAGGATCAATTACACTTGTTTATGGCATCGAGTTCAAGTGTGAAGAACCTTTTCAAGTTCAGAAACAGAAACAGCCTAAATTAGTGCACCTGGACAAGGTGTTGTATAAGTGATTTACAGCCATGTGTTACCAAAGAAAAACCCATGACTGGGCCCATGATAATTGAAGTCTTTTTATGATGAAATGAAAATGAACGACAGGTGCACATTCTCTGAGGCCCGTAACACAAAATGACCTGTAAGAATTTAGGTCTGTAGAGGTACTGCCTGATAAGCCAGAATATTTGATAATCCAGCATGTCTGGTCCTGTGAATGTCAGATTAAAGGAACTGTAATGTATATTCTAAAAACTTTAATGATATCTGTTCATAAATTGCTGTTTTTCTATAAAATGGTTAGCATTAAGTTGATCCAAGTACCTACTGCATGTTATGAATACTGTGCCTTATTTTGTTACATGTTGAGGTTGTGGCTGCTACTGTGAAGGTGTATTTTGCTAATATAAACCACATGAGTGAATATGGGAGTGAGATAATGTATTTCACTAAACGTATTCTAAGAGGATGATTTCCATATAACAGTTCGTGGTGACATCTCTCACACATCATGTACAAATGAGTCCTGCAGCTTCAGTGTGGCTCCATACACAACAAGCATTGTATCCTGAACCTTGTTGATGATGGTCTGATAAGCCTCTTGCCACACACTGCTTTTCTTCTTGTACACATACCTGCAAATTATGAATGTTAACTCTAATATGTATATTTGCGAATACTATTGGTGCCATAGCCTTGAAGCAACAAGCAATGTTGCAAATAGTTTTTTTATTACAAGAAAGAATGCTTTCACATACTTAACTCTAGACACAGAAGTGTCCAGGCCAATCAGTTATGTACACAAAGCCACTTCTTAAGCAACAAGTTCTTCCAAAGACAATAAAACTCACAACCTGTAGCACACTTAAAACTGGAAGAAACAAAAATTGTATTTTACCAGCGCATGATATTATAACCATCTTGGCATGAGACCAGCATGTTAGCATACGAGTGATGGTAAATATTATATTACTGTTGGATTATACAATAAATTAAATAAATATAAAAAAACACCAGATTTTTGGACTTGAAGTCAGTGCAATACAGAAGTAGGATATATGGCAGATTTTAGGTCCTTTGTGCAGTCAAACTTCCTTCAGTAAGTTGCATTTGAACCTAGACATGATATTTTTCTATGAACAGAAATTCAGACTATTAATTTTTCTGAAGCACAGCAGCCGTGTTTCGATTGCACCTACAGTAAGGGAGTGGCAAGGGAGTTTCAGAAGAGTAGGGCACTTTTAATAGATCACGAAACAACTATAAGCGGAAGACAGAGATCTCAGTCTTATAACCACACTGACAAAGAAAATGGTGATATGGCAATGATTCCTGTTAAGAGACCTGAAGATTGCCATTGAACTGGCAGAAACATGTAGCCCAAGTGTCTTGCATGTAAAATGTAAAGTTGGATTTGAGCCCTCTTTTTCTTATATTTTTTAATTAGTCATTTTAAGAGTTGATGAAGACACTCTGCAGTACAGTCTGATAGACAAAGCTCTGAAGGTAACTCAGATACAGATTAAACGTTTTGGGTTCGGTACATTCATTTTTTATAAAACTTTATTTCACAGTTTACACATTTGTGTTTGTTAAAGGTGTTCAAAATACAATGAGAAACCAAAGTATCTAAAAGTGCAGGGAAATGTGCATAGATTTCAAGCATTTGGTAATGTGAGGTGCCAAAGCAGAAGCAGGTCTCAATCAGCACTGAGTATTGTGAAGAATAATATTGTTTTTCAGTTTTAAAATGTAGTCAGTGACTGACCTGTAGAGACACCTGACCACAAGATGCACATCATCTAAGTTCCGATTGGCAACATGCCTCTGTAAATAGTCAGCCAGCATTCTGACATCACAAGGCTGGGGAATATCTTCACATGACACCCACTCCTTCACTAGTGCCCGAACTTCATGTGCAGTCATGGAGCTGCACAGTGATATGTCAACCTGAGGATAGAAATCAGCTAATGAAATGTGATATTAAGTCTGTTTCTTTCCAACACACAATAACAGTATTATAACTGCCTCTGGCAGTCAGTTCTGGCCTGTCATCGCAGAAGATGCAGTTTGATGCCAGGCCAGTCCATGTGGGACTGGTGGCAGACAAAGCGGTATGAAGACAGGTTCTGCTCCGGGTACTTTGGTTGTCCCTTGTCACTATCATCCCACCAATGCTCCATACTCAGTCATTCATCATCTATATCAATGCTATGTAATCTTAACAACTGACAGCATAATTAAAAAAACATGCTTAAGAAAAAGTAATTGTACATGGGCTATTTACTGTATTTAACACAGATAAACCTAACCAGCAATTAGAGATGCCACGACTGAAACTAGAAAGCCCCTTAGCTGAGTTGTTTCCTTACCAATTTCTTACATATTCCGTATTTCTGCACAATATTACAAATTTTTTCCCCCCAAAATACATGCTCACAAAACCTAAATCTGTGTTTTTTACAACAATTTGTGCAACCCATGACATTTGATAGCAGGACATGACCAACTGTTCAATGTGATGAAGTGACAGAATGTTCACTTGTTGAGGAACCTAAAGATAATTTACATAGTGATAAGTGATGGAGAATTAAAAAAGGCCAATGAGAGAATTTCACATGCAGCATGGACCTCAGTGTCTACAACAGAGATGACAAAGTGTGAGACTGTTTAAGTTGACAGACACAATAATGGCTAGACAACAGGTATGCCAAGCCGCTGGTATGTAGCATAGGCATAACTTTGGGGGGGGGGGGTGAAGGGGATTTGTCCCCCCCCCTCAATATTTTTTCTACCTAAGAATAGTTTATTAGTCAGTCAAGAATGTGTGCATTTGGGGTGACAGCAAGGGAAAGGGTATATGTACGTTAAGGATTGGTTCAAACCAATCTTTCCCCTGTTTCTAACTTGACCTCATTAAAAAATTGCAGTTTCTAATACCGAAGGTTTTCAGTCAAGTTACTCCTATGGTATGTAGGTCTATATTGCCAAACAGGTGAAAAGTCAAAGCAATAAAATCTGAGACAAAACGACATGGAGGTATTTTATATTGTACTGGACATCATTCTTTTTCGTGGGCATTATTCAGAAAACTAGGATTATTTCTATTTTGTGATTCAGAGGCATCACAAGAAACAGACTGGGACTGCAAGTTATTTGTTTATGTTCACATACTTCTAAACATGAGACCATCAATATCTTTAAACACCAACAAAGTTTTTTAAAATTCCTCATATTCAGTGAATTTTGGACTTAACATTCCTTGAACCTACCTTTTTCTTAATTGTACACACAACAATCCCGATCCTGCCAAAACTTCCATAAGAACAACATTACACCTTCCTGGAATATACATTTGTGCTTGCTACCCAATTCCTGGGAAATAAGTTCAAACTGAGCATCATGTACCTTGTTGCTGTTGTTTAAGTATTTCAATTGAAAATGGGAGGGAAAAAGGTGGGTATTAGTTTCAGTTGTAATTGACTCTTTCTTTGTGTCTGCTTATTATTCTGAGGTTTCAAGGTAACACCAGCAGAGCAGAGCTGTGAATTTGGCAGCAGCTGCCTGGGTACTTTGGGAAACTTGGCACTTGACTCTGCCTGGTAGGGACGTCTACTTACATGCTGTTGTTGCCTAGTGTACTTATTTCCTTGTAGATGGCAGTAGCAAAATCACCAGTTTCGGACTAGTTGCATGAAATTTTTGTGTAACACACATAACCTACTTTAATGATTCGTTTTTAACTTCATAATGTCCTCATAAAGAATTTGTTTTTGTGGGTTACTGTTCCAGGAATATTCTGTGTATTTCATTTTGTTATCATAAATCTTAATTTCCTTGATTTTACATTCAGTTTAAATGGTCTCTCCAGAAATGTAAATTCCAAGTTTCACCACAATTTCACACCTGAATTACAGATGTCAGAAACTGTGCTATCAAAACCAGGACATTTCATCTGCTTTACCATCAACCCTTTGAATAGCCATCTGTCTTTCAAACATGAACTTATCAAGTCAAAACTCTGGGATATGCAGGCAATAACACAGAACTTGAGTCCTTGATCAGAGCTGACAGCAAAACAACAGTGGTCATTGTTCTAAGATTAAGAGATCCTTATTTAATCAGGGCTGGACTGTGTGAATTTATAATGATTGTAACTCAACCTATCTGGGCAAAATGCTGGAGACCATAGAAACGGGAAGAAAGTGGAAGAGAAGGTTGTGGCAGTGGTGGTAACAGGACAAAGGGTAGAATGCCTTCTAGAATGTTTGCACCTTATTAATGTGGGATATGAATTAGATGACATCAATCAAAGTTTATAGAAGATACCTGTTCAGTGGTTGGAGACTTAAGCTTGGTCACAACTGCATCCCTCTGGACTTGTGAAGTGCTGATAGGCCGGTATGTCTGTAGAACTTCCTGCCTGATGTCTTCTGGTAGAGCAGCTAACACTTCCTCATCCAAATCACACAGTTCATGAGCCATAAGCTGTGATTGTGGCTTTGCTGCAAGTCCACTTTCACTTGTGCAAACTGCCTGCTGAACAATAATACTGTTGTCAGCCTGGTGAACAGTGTCTGTGCTCTGCTCATTACTATCTTGGACTGTGGACTGTAAGTTGCTCTCTTCCTGGGGAGCATTACTGGAACTAACTTGCTGGCTTCCTCTGGTGCCCCATATCAAGAAATTATCTAGAAACCTGTTGCCCACATTGTCACTTTCCAGACGAGTCACCTGGATGCCAATACCTCGAAGATCATTCGGTCTGACAGACAGTTGTCGTAAAATTGAAAGCACCTCTCTGAAACATCATGTAAGAGATGTAAATGTTTAACTCAGGAACATATTCTTGAATTTTCTACACTTCAGGAATAATTTTAATCCACTGTCCTCTTTGTTTTAATTCACCACAGGAGTTTTCAGTGTTTTACATACACCAAAAACACCTTAATGTGCAGCTGTGCTGTAATATTAACCCGAAGTTCATCCATCACGTATGGCATGCAAGTAAGGGCACAATGCTTCAGGGTAACAGTGTACAAAAAATCTTAAGTCAGTACAGGCAGCTGACAGGAACTACTATGAAACAGAACTGCAGGGATTTCTGTACAATACAGGAGCATAAAAAAAACTTTTGGATAAGATCTGGTATCAAAACTATGGCCTATAATTTGTGTAGAACTCTGCATGATCAAACAGAAAGAAAATGATTACAAATAAAACAAGACAGGCAATGTATGTATAACATAATGTTGAGGTGCATTCATGCAACCATTGTTGCAGTGGACAAGCAATAAGTATGACACAACCTGAATGTGTGTGTGTGTGTGTATTGGTAACTTTAGCTACCCAGCATGCAATGCACATGCGCCATATTGTCATCTGTGGCCTGCCCTGCTCTACAATATTTTTTCACATTATCTCATAAATAGCATGATTTTTTAATAAAAGTTACTGAACACAAAATATGTGTTTTGATTTTCTCTACAACTTTTGTCTGAAACATTTCTCATTCTAAGAAGAAATGAGTGAGGTATGGTCAAATATGTATATTGGTCTTCACATAAATTACCCTTTATTCTTGTCCGATTTTAATGAAACTTGAATTTTCTTGACAGAGTTTCAAAAAATCCTCAAATAACAAATTTCATGAATATCTGTCCAGTGGGAGCTGAGTTGTTCTATGTGGATGGAAAGACAGACATACATGACGAAGCTAATAGTCGCTTTTCACAATTTTGTGAACATGCCTAAAACGTAGTGGCCAACATGAGCCACACAATTTTGGAATGAAATCCACCTTACAGCTGTGTGCACAAATATCATGCGTGCACAAAGGATGGTTGAATAAAACTAAGTAAGAAATGCATGCACAAGATGACATTTCAAATGCATGTACACGAATACTTTCCCTAATTATTAGATTCATATACAATTTGAAAAGTAACATTGAAGATTTGAGTATTTTAAATGTGCCTGCCTTTCCATGTTTTACGTAACACACATAAGTTTCCTGTGTATTTTAGTAACAGGTTTACAATCAGTCATATTCATTAAGTTGTAAATGGGGAGATTTACAATCACTCATGCTCGATTATTTTTCAACTGTTTACTAATACTTTGGACTCAGCTTCTACCTCACAGAGAAGTCTCAATTACAATGACCAGTAATGGTGAGACAGCATCCTAAATGCACACATTAAGTCTTCATGTGCAGGTTGTGTTTCTTCTGTCCCATTTTAACCCAAAGCTGGAATGTATTAACAGATTTTTGTAAAAATCCCAAACATGCAGTTTGAAGAAAAACTACAATGGAAGTTGTGCTGTTCCATGTAGTCAGAGTGCCATGATCAGGGTCATAGGTTTTGCTTTGTAATGTGCTTAAAAGGGCCCAGAATAATAGCTGAATATAAGCAGATCTTGATAGCTGTCGATAACTGCTCAGTAAAAACACCTCACATACAGCTGAAGATCTTGGGCATACACATACTTCTTCATAGAGGTTTTCTAAGAAATTGTTAGAGATGTCCCGATTTGCAGTAAATTTTGTGAAAATATTTATTTAAAAGTAGATGTACAATGAAGAATAAGTCAGCCTGTACTCATTTCAGGTTATAAACAGATAACTAGTGTGGGATTTGACAGGTGTATAAGCTATTGTGGTAATTGTAATGGTTGTGGTGATGATGGGTACAATCATGAAAACCAGCAGCTACAAAACTTCTGCAGTTTGTGGAGCACATGGATGTCATGGTACTCTCTGCAGATCACCCAACAATTCTGACTTCTTGTGATTTATGTGAACATTACTAGTAGTATATATGTCACATATATACCATAATGGATAGACATGAGCCAGAGTACTGTAGTTGGTACAGTGACTAGTCTACAGGCTGAACAATTCAGGGTTTGAATTCCAGTAAAGGAAAGAGATTTTCTATTCTCTAAAGTGTCCAGAACAGCTCTGGGGACCATCCACCCTCCTATTAAATGGGTGTTGGGTTTCCTTCCAGGTGGGGTGAAGTGGCTGAAGCATAAAGCTAAGCACTCACTTCCACTAAATGCCAGGTTAAGAATCAGTGGAGCTGTACCTCTATTTCCCCTGTATGCCTTCATGGTGTAAACAGGGACAACTTGACCTTTTTAAACTTTATATGCTGGATGGATGGCTGCCATGTAAGACATTGTGATCAACAATAAAATTGAGAAAATTCTCACAATTTTTTTCTGTGAAGTTTGAAAGGGCTATTACTACTGTTTCAGCAGTGATAATGTGTCAGCAGGCTCACAGAACAGTGCATTACCTGACAACCACCAATTTACATTAAAATAGTACTTATCAAAAGAATAATTATTGTGATGATGGTGAAGATGAATAAACAGCAAATTTTTCACAAGCACTAAATTTCACTTACCCATGACCAAGAAATTTTCATTGTCATAGCAATGTACAAACTTTTAGTTATATCTCCAAAAGTAGAAAACAATTATCAGTGAAACAGACATACAGAACCCACAGGACACGGACCTATTCCTGTGATGGCAAAATTCTGCGACATCATGGAAACACATAACACTGCCATGTCATTTAAGTCCAGTTTTATTTGCTGACCTGCTAACCTATTAATTTAAACCTCCATAAAATAGCCTGCAACTATTCTATGTTTCAGGATGTTAAGCACAGCATAGGTCTATGACTTACTTTACTGCTTGAAACATGCTGATAGATTCAGGAGCTGGAACTGATAAAACCTAACTATAATTCACCTAGCTATTATGTCCTGATCAGCAACAGCGGTGGCAAGAGTGGAGGAGCGTGTCACCTGGTCACACACCCCATGACCAAGAAACTTTGCAGTTTCTATGGGAGCTGCCTTTGCTCGCACCTGTCAAACAAAATCATCACCACATTCACATATCAGCCTCACTGAAATGTCACCTACATCTCTAATTTCTGGCACATTCAGGGCCATAGCTGAAACCTTCTCATGTGGAAAAGGGTTTGGAATTCATTCTTGTATTTTGTCAGTCAGTGGCAGACCCAGATTTACTATAATATATTTTTCATATTTAATCCAGTTACATTATCTATTATGATACTTCATATAAGCAAAAGTAAAAGAGAAGCAAAGGAATGTGCACACAATACTGAAAGGCTAATTTATCAACACTGCCAGAAGCTGTGTATTTTTTATGAGGACCAAAAGTAACAGATATCAGAGGTTGAATTTTCATCCCCTTCATCTCAGGAGCTAAAATGGTTAAAACATTATTTTAATATTTTAATACAAATACCGTGCATCTTTTATTATTTTGTACAATGACCAACAAATGCAAAATTAATTAACAAATTATCAACTTGTCAATTTCTTGTGCATTTGTTGGTCACTGTACAAAACAAGAAAAGGTTCAAATATGTTTTCACTTTGTATAAGCATGCTGTTTCTCCTACATGAATTGTATAATTTGCCACACTTATTAAAAAACAATGTCTTAATCTACTAGAGATCCTTACCATCAGTTTGAGCGTGATGCACCGCCCCTTCAACCTGACCTTCCTCAGACGTGATGAGACCTCACCTGCCAAGTGCTGTACGAACAATGCAGCTTCTTCCTGATTAGTGAACCGGATCCCATAGTTCACCTCGGCAGATACAGATTTGCGCTGATGGCCAAAGTTCAGCATTCTATCGTCTTTGCCTCGACAGTGCCTGTAGAGGGCAGTGCCAGTCTTTGCTCCAAATTCTCTCTGCAGCTGAGACTGGGTGAAACGCTGAAGATCAGAACAAGTGCGTACACCCATAGTGTGAAGACGACTGGCCAGATTTCGACCTACACCTGTTGACGCATTACATCACATCACATCACACCACACCCACTTTCATCTGCAACTTTGCACATGTTAGAATATTGGAGAGGACCAAGTGAGTTGGGCACCAAATATTCACTTTCTTTAGTATATGCTTTTAACTGCAGCATTCACTTTCAACACAAATTGTACTTAAAATGAACTACAGATTTGCAAAAAGAAATTTTGGTAAAATAAATAAAGAATATGTATTCATACATAAGTGTACAATATTAGAATATCTCAATACAGAACACATTTAAGATGGAACATAAAATGATCCAAGCCTTTATTATTTTCAGCACCAGTCATGTAATGGTCTCCCTAATGGTTGCCTGATTGACTGAAACATGTCAGTATTAATAAAGGGGTCTGACTGAACTTCAGTGATTTCTATTTGAAACATTTGTACAAAACATTTAAACAATTACTAGAAGAGGCTACAGCACAGCCCTTAATTAAGCCTGGCAGTGTCTTACTGGATATACCACACAGAGACTGATCTTGAAGGTTAAGCTTAGCTGGTCCCTCCAATTCTTCAGAAAACATACCCACATCAGTATAAGAATTGGCAGGGTTTAAACTTCAGTAGGAGTCCACATTGTGAAGTTCAGTAAATGTAATGGTTTCAAATACACGTGAAAACTAATGTCTTAAAATTAACAGCCTTCAAGCCCTTAATTTTAACACATATTTATAAATAAATACAAAGGCACAAAAATATGTCATGTTTTCTCAAACATTAGCCTACATATTCGGGAATTTGCAAAAGCAAGGGTCACTGTACATCTGCCCGAAAAAAAAAAAAGCACTGGAGTCATGTTTTCGTGTCATTAGCAGTAATCTGTAAGTAATGTATTTGGATGGATAATGCTGTTGTCTCATAGACTTATCTCTCACTGTCACTTCAAGGTCATGGAGAAATGCTACATGTAAGGAAAACCAGTGCTGTAATGCACAGTATCAGCTGCAGGTAGGTGTGTTGTCCTATAGTGTCTAGTGAGCAATGCTGTTATGTGTATACTTGATCTTGTGGTCTACAGTCCACATCAGGCCTACGCCTCCTTATTTTGAGGTTTCCAGATCACATGCAATTTTAGACACACACATGTGACATGATTCCTCTGAACATGTACTCACACCGTCATAGATGCTGCTACCTGCACATCACACAATGAACCAAAGAGACAAACATTCATGCCCTCAGCACGATTCAAACCCATGATCCTACCAATCAAGCAGTAGCACAACTACACCATAGACTGCACAGCCACCAGGATTGTGTGTACATGTTACATGTACATTTATTTGCATGGACATAAAAAAAAAGCAGAATACCATGGTAAAAATTGTTGTAGGTTATGGTCTACAGTGCTGCAGATATTGAAGGCGGCTTGTTGCAGTTATTTTCAAACTAGAAGCCATAAAAGCTCAGCTGAAACTCACTACTGCACTAAAATTTGGTGCTACTGGAGTAAATGTCAGTGATGATGAAGGTAACAGCAATTGCAGTGTGCCATTTCCACATGTTAAACATTATTCAGACCAATGAAGGATGACAGAGCCACAGAAGAACAAGTGATGAAGTTTGTTCATACACAACTTAAGATGGGCTTCCCTGTTCAGACACCAAGAGATCTGTGCAGTTGTGCAATGTATATATTTCCAGCACATACTGTAACCATGGACAGAGACTTGCACAGTGTAGTTCCTCTCCTCCCCTGCCGACCTTGCGGTCTTTACTTGGAACTCCCGACAGTTACTCTTCCTTGACATTCCAACCCGGAACCTTCTATCAAATTTATATCTTGGTCCATGTTTCCATATTCCTTTTGGACTAGGAAGAAGGCATGTCATGAGTTCTTGCCCAGGCATTGTAAATACGATATTTGGTTTTGTGTTTGTATCAACCCATAAAACGAGGCAGCTTTCATTCTCATATTATGTTTTAACAAAGGGGCACTAAGGCATCAATTGGGGCATATTGTATTAAAAGTAATTTCTGTTCGCATAATTACACCTCTTCACATTTTTTGTTAGTAAATATTATTTCTAACACTCATGTGTATGTTCTTTTTGTAACTTGCTCCCCTTGTTCACTTCTACTGTTTCCTTAGGGTATAAAAAAAATGGGAGTGAAAATTCAACATGGCCTTCCTTTCTTTTTCAGTTCATGCAGTTTGGTCAGTATTACTTACTCTTAGCTGGGGGGTTTAATTGCCTAATTCTAACCACACATGTCTGTGTTAATTCCAGGGCTGTCCTTGTGGGCTGTGGGATGGAAAAAGTGACAATGAAACAGGTTTGTCCTGCCAGGTATCATTCCATCAGTGCTCCACACTCATCTGTCAATAGGGGTTAGTACAACAGGCCACAGCAACAAGGGACTCAATCTCAGTGCACTTCTAAAAAGTACCATCTCTTGGGGGCTTGAATCATATTACCCATCTGCTCAGTGTTAATAGTGATGTAAAAGCAGTGACTTCAGGGTGATATTTTGTAAGTATAGGAAGGTACATTATCCATTTTCTTTTTAGATTACTAGGCGTGAAAGAAGTGTATCATAATACAACCAATACAGTACACAACCATGTCTCACAACTACATGATTATCAGACTTCTCCTACATGGCCTTCTCAGCCACCTTTGGGCGTACCATTTAACACTACAGGAAGGTCCTCAAGACTACCACATACTTTGACTGTAACAGCAAGTAAAAGAAGTAAATATAATATATCCTGTTGCAGTTGAAAAATAAAATAGTAAAAACACCAACTTATGTATATAAGTGTTAAAATATGTGTTTTTCAGTTAAAATTATAACAGCAGAGGTCAGAACACAAACAAAGACAACACACAAGTAAACTTCACTACCTCACTGACTCCAATGAAAATTAAAACGGCAATTTGTTCCTTATTCTTGTATTTCTAAGGTTAAAAATATGATTGAGGCATGTTATCTGCAATATCTTTCATTACCTGGAAGGTCCCCAACCATAATGTCATGTATAAAGAGAGATACTGAGGGGGGTTCCAGGTGGAACTGTCCATTTGGTTTGGCTTTCTTTGTGGCAAGACGAGCCTGCAGGCAGTTAGAACCAAAGCCTGCTGATGCTGTACATCCTGTTTTATCCTGGCATAACAAGAACACAGAGTATGTGACAGGAATTACAGGAAGAATTATGTCTTGTGTCTTTGTGTGATATGCCATATCTCTGGGTACTGTACTTCATGGTGTATTCAATAATAATGTGTCAATTATGAGATTACATAGTGTTCAACAAACTGGTACAATGTATGCCATTAGTTTTAATGTTTCACAAATTGGTTGTTTCAATCTTCATGCAAGCATAAACCCTAATCTGAAAGGTGATGTTTTTTATGACTGAACCCAGATGATGGCGAAGTTTCAACCTAAAAAACCTGTACTGCAGATTCATAACAATAAAAACTTCAGTCAGGGCAGCTGATCTTCTGGCCACAATTCAAACTAAGAATCCCATGAATATAAGTCTGCTGTGCACACTAATCTGCTCAAAGTTAAGTTTCAAGGTGTGTACCTTCCTTATTTCAATTACTTAAGGGGTTGAAATGATTATTATGTGATGATGAATGTGCACAAAACCTCCTAGTAATTATCATGTTAATGACTTTACAATGATAAAACATTTCAGCCCCTATCATGTAATGATGATGATGATGATGCACAAAACCTCCTTGTAATTATCATGTTAATGATTTCACAAAGCTACCCATCAGCAACCTCTGTTAGCCCATATACGCCAACTACACAAAGCTGCACTTTCAATACACTACACAAACATACAAAGCCAGAATCAAGAATTATTTAGTTGTCACACCATGTGAATAATTAATAAAAGATATTCCTACATAAAGAAATTCTTATGCACCTCACACAATATGTAATTTGATTATTGATTTATATTAAAAAAAGAAAAAGTTTTGTTTCTAATTATGATCATCTTCAGAGGTATTATGTCCAAAGAAGTTGTTGTAACATGTGAAGGGTCAATTACATTACCATTACAGTACAGTCACTCATCACTGTGGCACATTTCATAAACATTGTTATCATAAATGGTATGCATATACATCTGTTTGATCGTAAAATTAACCTGGAATACCTAAGAATACAGTATTTGTAAAATTATTATGGCAATGATTAAAACACACGATACTGGTTTCTGATTTTTAATAATTCAATTAGTTGTACTTAATTATTATGAAATTTTTCCATCAAATACATCTAATATGTGGATGTTATTTTACATCAGAAAGTTGCAACATTTCTTGCCAGTGGCTGACATTACCAAACAAATATTGTTTCTAAAAGGCATTCAAATAACAATGCATGTCTTACATCATTTGAATAAATTATTATAAAACACAACCTAGAAGTATGAAATGTCTGCTTATCTTTCTTATGCTTTTGCCTTTTTTGTTTTTGTTTCGTGGATTCTTTGTTGTCTGTAAAGTTTAAATTTTATTATGACTGAATAAAAATTCAAAAGCCCTATTGAAGCATGCTGTTTAAAGATCTGGTCAGATGAAATAATAATGCCATCCAGCATCAAATCATACCATCCCTGATGATGATACCTTACAAAACTCACATTGACCCAGTTTTCTCTCAACCGTCACAATAATATTGCAGTATATCACCAGCACGCATGCAAGCACACACACAAACATATGCACACCCTTTAAGTCAGATAATCAGGACTGTGCTGTATTCTAGATTACTGTTACAATACAGTAGCTATGCATGCCCACAAATGATATATTTTATGATAACAGCATTTTTTAAAATATGTACCACAATGGTGTACCCTAATGATACTGTAATCAATCGATGTGTTTTCAAACAACCTCTAAGCACCTCTAAAGGTGACACAGAGACTCATAACATAATGGGTTCTTAATATAAGTCAATAACCAAATGACCTGTGTGCTTGAGATGGTGCAATGAAATTTTTATGTACTGAATACAGAAGGCACTATCAGTAAATGAAGTAAATACTACTGTAGTCTATATTGCTGACTCTGTTCCCTAAAATGTTAGGTGAAGCCACACACACTAGTGTACCTCAATTTCTTGTCGTAGAAATGAGGCGAACTGCATGGGGGAGGTGCAGGAGAGCTGCAGAACATCTGTGCAGTCCACAAACATCTCATCGCAACTTACTGCTTCAATGTCCAGTGTGAAGCTGGGGAGAAAAAATAAATAAATAATACAAAAGGGCCAACTACAAACTTTTCCAAAAAGACACATTCACTTCAGTTATATACGATGTGAATATGAATCTGTTCCCCAGTTTCAGGTCCTCCCTCATTCACCATTCAATTTCATGACGCTGAATTTACTACATATAAGATTTTCTTCATTTTATTGTTCAAATTCACTTATCCCCAAAGAAATAATAAAAACAATTAGTTCTCTGTATTGACTAAAATGCACAACAAATATAACTGTGTTTGCTGTGCCTTAACACAGTTGTCTTGAGAGAATGGAGTTTATTGAAAACAACTTCAGTATGTGCATCACTGACATTCCAATCATCTGCAGTGGACCATTTACGACAATGTCGTTACTATTGCCAATCACTGACGCTAAATTTCCTGGAATTGGTTCTAGTAGGGTGTGCAAATCATTTCTGCGCAATATACCTTAACACAATCCCATGAGAAAAAATTCACACCTGCACAGTGTGTTGGCTAGATCCAGCCATAATCACAATATGCAGGTAACTTATTAGATGCACCCCAACTGTGAAAATGATTACCAAGAACACCAAGCATTACATCTGCTGTGTGTAGTTCAGCCCCATTCTGTTGGATAAATGGGTCCTCAAAATTTACACCTACATCTTGGAGGAACAATATAATGTGGAGCTAACAGTCAACATTCACAATAACTTCAAGAAAAATTTGTCTAACTCTTCCATGGATGAAAAGAGTGCACCACACCATGCATTTTTTCGTACACAACAGTGTCACCATTATTTATCCAAGTTTTCTTAGGCTGACATGCACATACAGCTTGTTTACATGCATTTAAATAAATGTAAATCACACTTTGAAGACATGTAGGGTTTTTCTGTAAAAATGCATAAATGGGCAACCAAAGTTAACCGACTGCCTTCACCAAAAAACCATTCCATATCAATTTTGTACAACATATTTCTGCAAACACCTATATGCCTATGAAGTGAAGCTGTGCTGTTGAACATATGGGGTACTTTCTAGTGGTCTGCCTTCTTTCTATTGACAACTATCTTATTCTTGATTTCGAACTTTCTTCTTGTTGTGAATATTGTATTCTTTCTTACCCAGCATCTGAATTTTATGTGATGATGTTTCAGAACACTGTCTATTCCATCTTCATAGGTCATGACAAACTAAGAAGATGGAGCATACAGGATGTTGCACAATGTCAGCACATAAAATTCAGATGCTGGGGAATCACCCAAAAGACAGAACACAACAACACTCTTATTGTTGTGAACCACAGTCAAGTTTAATGAAAATAATAATTTGTTTCAAAAGTTACTGGGGAGAATTAGGAAAGTAGCCCAACATAAAGAAAAAGTAAGAGTTTTACTATTTAACAAATAAACAAACGAAGAATGCATAAGTTGACCATCATATTATAGACTGGTGTAAAGTTCACTCACGCTGCCACAGTGTTATACAGGATGTAGGACACCTGTCTGTAGCCCTCAAAGTCATATGGAATAGTCTTCAGGTTTGGACACAGTTTAAGGGCTGTCCCCAGGAACATTCCATTCTTCACACCACACTTCCTGGCCTCATAACTGCATGATGCAATCTCAGACAAAGAATCGGTCTCACCAACACTGGGAACAGTCTCAGGTTCTGCCTTCTGCCTGTAGTAGTTCATCTCAAATGCACGATCAACTCCTTTACGTTGCTGTGCAGTAGTGGTATTGCCCTTAGCATGTGTCACAGCAACAGGAAGACCTCTCAATTGTGGCCTCTCTCGCAAACCAACAGATACAAAGAAGCAATCCATATCAATGTGCATTACTACCTTATCACCACTGATATTATATGAAGTGTTATTCCTTCTTCCCCACTCCTGTAACCTTTCTTGTCCAGGAAACCTGCCATCACTTTGTTCCCGGAGTTGTGTAACATACTGTTTGAACAAAGCACCCATCATGGAAATGTGGTGCAGGCGGGAATGGCCGTAGTATTCAGACAAGAAATCAGGCTCAGTGGCGTGCAATGGCTGTTTTCTTTCTGCATCATCAGTTGTGGACACACTGGCTGCATTACTCTTCTCACCAGATGTTTCTGTACCTTGGACTAGTGTCAAACTCTCCACTTCACCCACACCAAAGTTCAGGCGTGCCTGAGCTTTGGATGTGTACAGCAGATACTGCCGATAATCCAGCAGCCTTCCCTCCTGCACACTGTCCACAATCCAACTTGGCTTCACAACCTTCAATGTTCTCAGTTGCTTCATCTTGCAGTTCGGTAGGTTGGAGGCTATAACATGTGTTGTCTTGTCTGTCTGGTAGTGATGATACATCCCCCCATGCAGCATCATCAGCCTTCTCAGTGAGTCCACAGATGGCACTACAAAATAACAGTAACATACAACAGTTCATAGGTTTTCAAGGTTTCATCAATATTATTTGCCAATACAAACACATCAGTGGCTCTCAAGTGCAAGATGGAAGGTCCTGCAAACAACATTAGAAAGAACAGAGTTCTGGATTATGAAAACAATGTCTCAGATAAACAGACCAAATCGCTTTATTCTCATATAACACAAGGAGCAACTCAAACCTTCACATCTCTGGCACATTCTTCCATCAGTAGTGGATAGTGTCTGGCATCCTATTAGTACAGTTACTTTTAATCAGAAGTAAATATCAGACAGTAATACACCTCTCAACAGTCATTTTATTTGCAACACTTGGGTTTCCACAGTATCTACCTACAAACATAAATATGTTATGTTTTTGTCTTCAACTCATCATTTAATTTAGGTTTCAATGAATTTCTTTAAAAAAAAAAAAAAAAAAATTCCAACAAACCAGTTTGTACATTGCCTTAATCAAAAACTATTTTAAAATATCTGAGGTCTTAACTATGGGAAGAATAACATTTCAAGTTTTTTGGGATGGAAAAAAAA
>Ga0123354_10005548_pt1 | contig 18391 bp, 7 predicted proteins | sample TergutLab28metaG_2_FD_97872 | JGI IMG/M metagenome (GOLD analysis project Ga0123354, IMG submission 97872) | Labiotermes labralis P4 segment gut microbial communities from Petit-Saut dam, French Guiana - Lab288 P4 | ecosystem: Host-associated > Arthropoda: Insects > Digestive system > Gut ...
AAAATAACACAAACAGAGAAAAAAAAAGAAAAAGAACATAGAAAGCTACGTGATACAGAGACTGCTGTAATATATATATATATATATATATATATATATATATATATATATCAAGTACAGAATGTGCTCAGCACGACAGGAGGAAATCTGAGACCAATACATACGTATGTACAGTGTATGGTGCATAACATGAAGTGCAAAGAAGACAAGACTTTGTAGATATTAGCTGCAACTGGGATAGCTTATGTTGTAGTATGTGATCAAGTGTGCGAAAGGAAAACCTGCGAAGAAAACAGCGACAGCCAGGGAGATATAGTCGTATATGAGATGCATAAGGTTGTCTTCGGTTGCAGGTTTAAATACTACAGTTCCACTAGCACACCTATCCAACTTTTCACAGCAACGCACACAGCAACACACTATAAAGTTCATACACCAGCAAATGCACTCTTTATTAAATTGACAAAGTTTTAAAATTTACATCGAAACTCACTTTGACTTGCTCCTACATGTTTCGGTCTACGACCACCATCAATGAGTCTTCATTAGAGCCTAGCTAAAGTTATATTTAGGTTAAGATTCGGTAAAAACTACATCGTTATATGTTGTGCGGTGGTGTGGCAGCATGTCATGGGTTAGCTAGGCTCTAATGAAGGCTCCCTGATGATGATCGCAGACCGAAACATGTAGGAGCAAGTCAAAGTGAGTTTTAATGTGAATTTTAAAACTTTGTCAAGTCTAACAAATAGTGTATTTTTTGGTGTATGAACTTTATAGATATCAAAATGTACGGCACAACGATCAAAAGCAGCAACACACTCTTACGGCCAATATGCCAGTGCAGCCACAATTGCAGAGAGGCACACGTTTTGTTAGCTGCTGTAAGGTAATTCCATTTTCGAAATGGTTGCGCTACTTTTGGCTTATATCAAATAGACTGATAAGTTGCAGCTTAATTAAAGACGGCATCAGTAATTGCAAATATGTAATGCCAAATGAGTTTCGGTGAAAATTCAATGCAATTGTGAAGAAATAAAGTCATCTGGGCTTAATTTAAGTTATTAACCAGACAGGTGCTAGGAGGAAATGGGGAAAATAGCGAAAAATCTCGGTCAGAATGGTGCCAGGTGCGAAAATATACGTACTAATTTCAGGAGTTGAAGATTCATCAGACGAAAGTTTTTGACTAAAAGTGGAAGGTATAAGAACTAGACGTAAAAAAATATGCCTATACCTATACAGACCTGGACAAGCACTTAGGGTGCCAGGACGTTGAGACTCCGAGAATTTCCAGACAATCGGTACATGAAGGTGGTAAGGTTGTCAGCCCTACACACTGGCCGCCTTTACTCACGTCTGTTAGAGGCTGAGTTAACCCCAGGATCATAGTAGAACCGGAAGGATTACGTCAATAAAAAATACTGATAACGTCAACGGAAATCAACGCGCCACCTGCTGGCTTGTAGCGCACTGCTTCAACCAACTGCGCCACCGCGTATCCCGCAAGGATTGGAGGCGTGGAAGACGAACAAGGAAGTGCTCTAAGCTCGCCTATTAAAAACAATCAGTTAAGAATCTATACCCAAACACGATTAGACGATAAACGTCATTAGGGCGAAGGGCACAATGGCAAGTAATAGGGAAAAACGCAGTACTAAATCTGCAGCCAGGAAAACTTCAGGATACCGGTAACAAATGTTATTTGTTAGATTAAGGAAAATAACACGTAACTGGACAAACGAGTTAAGTAATGCATACAGACAAAGACAGAGAGAGAGAGAGAGAATGAACTGAAACACAGGAAATATAAAACGCAAGCGAATTTCCAGAAATATAAAATCTTCAAAAGAAAGAAGGCAGAAACAAGTTTATACCAACAAACAGAAAGTACTGTATGTGAAGTAGAGATTGATGCCTTCATGATGATAAGACTGCTGAACAACATCGAAGGAGATGCAGCAGAAATGAATAAAATAAAAGACAAAGGTCTACCATTTCGTAAAATGTTACGGAATGGTGTTTTACTGAAAGTACAAACAAGGAATGGAGATATATACGTATCCGGGATCAGAGGAATAGGAATAAATTGAGGAAATTCTATTGATGAACAACATTAGAACAGCGGGAACAATTCGAGGCAATGTTACAGAAAACCAAATTTAGAAAAGCAAAATTAGGTAGCTAGTAGGAGGGACTATACTACTTCTAGCCTGTGGTTACCAGTGGACAACGGCGTATAGACGTAGCGTTTTGAGGTCAATAGTAGGGTGGCGTGTTCTTTGGTCACTTGTACACAGTGGCGTGCAGACCTAGTGATCTGAAGTCATTAGCATACACTGGCTTGTAGACGTAGTGTTCTGATGTCCTTAGCATACACTGGCGCGAAGACCTAGTGTTATGAGTTCACTAGCATACAGTGGCCTGCAGACCTAGTGTTTTGAAGTCATTAGCAGACAACAACGTGCAAGCCTACTGTTCTGTAGTCCCTAGTACACTATCTTACCGATCACTGCCACATGTAGGCCTACAGTCTTTTATCGCTGTAACACTGGGGTATTAGGTTCGACTACCAATCATGGTAATGTGGATTCTTTTTGTCAAGTGTAGGTAAAGAACTACACTTCGGAAATTTTTCGCCCAAACAATTGTCTACAAACAATTTAGTAATTATAATATACATAGTCATATTTGTATTTTTATATTTCAAATATAGTCTTAAGCAGTCAGACTGTATTTGAAATATTCTTCACAATAAAAAGATGCTGGTCGATAAAAATAAATAAAAACGAATTGCGACAGCACTGAAAGCCGCGTGCCAAGGAAATTTTTCAGCGTGCCATTTTGGGCATGCGCGTCATAGGTTGGCCAGAGACTAGGCATAATAGGCTCTATTCCTTAACAGAAGAAGCTGGCTGCCCATCAGAAAATAAGTTATGCTTTATGAACAGCTGATTCCTTGCAAGAACTAAGCTTTTTCTCTAAAGAGTTCCGCTTCCAGGAACCATACCAGAAAGCTGCACGCGGTAAAATCTTAGTGTTTTTGCATTACGCGTAATAAAAATTTCTTGGTACGTCAGTGACAAGGAAATTCGCAGGATTCGGAGTTTCCACTTTTAGCCGTTATCAGGGAACTAAAAGAAGAGCAACTCATCGTTAGCTGATACGGTAACCCCTTAGTTCAACAACTAGCAAGGCACTTGTGCGGACCAGTGGATCTCTGAAATCACCTTCCGTCTACCAAACAACAAACAAACAAACAAACAAACGAGGCTTCCCTTAAGAATACGAACATTTCGACACATCTAATATTGTCCAACAGTATCCAGTTCCACTGCGGTTTTAGGTGATTTTCCTTAGTTGCAAGGTAAATTCCGTGGAATAATTACAAGAGGAGCACGGCCTGCTTCCCCCCAAGCACGAAGGCTTTCAGCCAAAACGTTCTTCCACCAGCATAAACGTGAAGGGCTAAAACGTTCATGTTTTCGATCACCAGACATCTACCCAACTAAGGTTTTTCTTCAAGCGAGACTAGCGTCAGATGGAAGCCTTTCCTCGTCAGCAGCAACGCTCCTTAGGAAATCATGTCAGTGCTGTCAGCCGAGACGTTCAGATCCGTTAGTTTAATGACAGCCGCTTTGTTTACATAAATAGATGGTGAAGTTCCAACTAAAACATGACATGACAGCACAAGGGGAAATCACATAGATAGATATACAGCATGAACTAATCTGAACCTCGGCTGTAGACTGGGACGGGTTTTTTAACGCCAAGCCCCGGCCGATTTACCCTTGGCAGAGAATTCTGGTACACATAGTAGAGTCTGGGCGGGTGTTGAGAAGACCAAATCACTTTCCCTCATCGGGGTTCGAAACTCAAACTGTCCAGCTCCTCGTGAGTCGCTATACGGACTACTATAGCCCATCCTAGTTGAGTGTATTTATTGTGGCGCAACAGTGCATCTCAGGCCAACGTCGCCTCATTTTTGACGTTTCTCGATCACACACAGACTCACATATCCGATAGGACTCCTCTGAACGAGTGATCAGCCTGTCGCAGAAGCCGCTACCTACACAATATACAACAAACACAGGAGAAGAACGTCCATGCCCTGCGTGGTATTCGAAGACGCATCCCCAGCAATAGAGAGGCCACAGATTTTCGCGTTAGATCGCATGACAACCGGGATCAGCATATGTAATATATATCATGTATACGAATATATTTAAACATGTATATTCAAACAACATTTCCACCTCCCAGCATATTGTATAATGGAGCGATTTAACCCAAAAGGAACGATGAATTGTGCTTCACATTCCTTCGCCTTCAGTTACCTTGGCGGGTCGCTGTCGCTAGGTTTGCGAGGCTTCTTGTACTCTGAAGAGGAAGGCAAGCATTTTGGCATAAAAGTGGGCGTATATTTACCAAACTACAAGGCGTGACATGCCACAAACCAGTACTCTACTCCCTAATCAGAAGGATATATTTTCCTTCTTGTTGCTCTGCTCATCATGCATGTCACAAAACAATAAAGACTGCCTTAGTAGTTGGAACGTCATAATGACAGCATATTTCTGCTTAAAATAGGCACGCCTTTGTTATGCTTCCCCTTTGGATCTATGTACCGTGAGGTCTATCTAAATAACACCAGGGGACTTAGCAACCAGGAATTTCGTGAGACGCCCTGGGATGTCTCGTGGGTTTAAGTTTCAAGTCAAGATCAATGATTAAGATGGATGACAGGTAACCTCAAGGGAATGCAAGGCTGTTTATCGCAGACAAGGGCGGTGGAGGAAGAGCAATTGTGGCAACCGCGAAGTTATTATTCAGACGTCATCAAACTACAGCCCAAACATTCCCATGCAGTACTAATTATGAAACCTTTAACAAAGTAGCTATAGTCAGAAGCTGTGAGAAACCATGATGCCCATTAATTACAGTAACTATTACTTTGGTAAATGATCATTCACAAAAAATTAATTTTCATGCAAGCGCATAAATCAAAGCATGATGAGGCCGTCATTGGATACACAGTGATCAAGAGGTCGGTCACAATTTATTGTAAGAAATTTAAGTCTGAAGAAAATAAAGGATGTAGAAAGTTAAATGAAAAACAGTGACGCCGTCATTGCTGCCTTGCTGCAGTCCGAATGCTGAAGCTATAAAGAAATGTGAATCGCCTCAATACGAAGAACTCAATGGTACTCTCGTATGTGTAATTCCCACTAGTACGGACAAGTTGTTCATATTTTCTTTGTATAATATTAAACATTCGGGGGGGGGCGTTAGTACAGTTGGTTGAGGCACTGCCCTACAAACCGGTAGGTCGCGAGTTCGATTCCCGATGTTGTCACTGGAATTTTTCTTTGACATCCTTCTGGCCGCACTATGGCGCTGGAGTCGACTCAGCCTGTAACATATATGAGTACCAGGAATATTTTCTGGGGGGTAAGGGTGGCCGGTGTCTAGGGCTGACAACCTTGCCACATTCATGTGCCAATTATTTTGAACTGTGGGAGCCCAAACCTCCTGAAACCGTCAGAGACCGTCCAGCGATTGCTTTACCTGTTTAATATTAAATATTCGCAAAGGCTCACTAACGTAATTCTTAATATCAGGGTGTAAGAATCCTTCTTACATTATTTCTTCGGATACCCGACAAATATTTGCTAAATAAGACAGTTGGTACATCATTATTTACCTACTGACTTATATTTGTAGTGTAAACCACACGTTTGTTCTCCTTAAGGAAACATCGTTAGGCTAATACGAGTGAAACACCACTGTTTGCTGAACATCTGAACATGTGACACCTTATTTACCATAGACTTCATTCATTCTATAGAGACAAAGCAATAGAAGAAGACTGTCTGACCCTTGAAATGTGTGTCCCGCCCTTAGGAAGCTCGAGAACTACAAACCCAATGAAACGCCACAGCCCATAAGAACCTGGACACTCAGTAACGCTACTCTGAACACCTCAAATCCCGCGTCATTGGAAGCTGACTATACCAAATCTATAGCAAAGCCGCGCCGGAAGAATCTTGTCTGTTACATTTCCTATTCGTAACGATATGAAACAGTGATATATTCTTCTGCTTCTTTTTCATGTTTTGCTTTAGAATATGCCCTTAGGAAGCTCCAAACAGACCTGGCAGAAATGGAACTGAATGGGGTATATTACTTTCTGGTCTACGCAGATTATGTTAATTTACTGGCCAAAGACGCAGATACTAAAAATAAAACCACCGAAGGTTTATTAATCGCTGGTAAAAAAAAATTGGTCTAGGAGTAGATAACGAAAAAAGTAAATGCGTGTGTGTTCATGCCTCGTGAACAGGACGGAGGACAAAATCACAGCCTAGTTCTAATATCCGGGAATGACATCAACAGATCAAAATTGCGTGTATCAAGGGAGTAGGAACAGACTGAACTCAGGGAATGGCTACTAACATTCGGCGGATTATTGTCTGTCGTCTCTTTTATTATCAAAAATAAATAAATATTAAATATAATTAAAACATTATTCAGCTTGTTACTTTACCCGTCACGTTAAGGGAACGGCACGGGCTGAAGGCGTTCCAGAAAAGGACGCTAATCAAAATATTTAAGCCTAAGGGGGACGAAATGCGGGAGACGGGAAACAAATTCATCAGAAAGAACGTCGTGAATGTTAGTTACCTCCAAATAAAATTCCGCGATGGAAACAACGAGGCTGAGAAGGATGAGACATTTGAAACACATGAGGTGGAAGTTTGGTTCGGAAACGCAAGGAAATAGATCGATGGAAAAAATCTAGGCGAAGATGGGATAATAATATTTGAATGGATCTTAAAGAAATTGGAAGACATAAGGCGGATTAATCTGGTGTGAGGACATAAATAATTAGTTTTAACGAGGTAATGAACCTTCGGGTTGTTTAAGGTGCGGGAAATCTCTTGACTATCTGGGGAAGTATCAGCTTCTCAAGAAGGACTTTGCGCCCGGGAACTGTTACGTAAAGAGAGAAAGTGTTCAGGTTATATAGGCTGGCGGTCCCCCGGGATCAAGGAAGGGGAAAGGTGCTACTGTGTCCGGGCCAATAGGCAATGCAACAGAAAAGTCCGTCTTCACAACCCCCAAGTTAACTCGCCCCAACTCATTTCCAAACTGCCTTTCTGTCCTTCCAAAACTTTCGAAATACTGCCACACGGCGCACAATCCACAAATCAGGATTAAAGTCAGGTTATGAATCACCTAAAAATTATCTGTATCATCCACTAACTATAATCTACCTTCAGTACGTAAATTTTACCCCTAACAATAAAAAAAATTCCGATCAACCAAATTTTACGCAGTGAATCGAATTAGATTCCGGTCCCTGGCAGGCCTATTTCTGCTCAAATTGGTATTCTATTAAGAGTAGGAGCGTTTATGTAACAGGTGTAGGTATGATGAGTACGTGAGAAAACAAGCATAAACAACAATTAAGCACCATGCACTGTGACGCATAGACTAAAAAGTTACTGAATGGCTTTAATGAAACTTACAGTAATGGACATAACAGCCTAATGAGTATGAGAAATTACAAATGACATTATATATATATATAATGTGTCACAAACCAGAGTAGTTCTCTGCAGCTTACTTTTGTCCTCACACTGCACGCACATGCTCAGGAGTTCACTACGTCGCAGCTTAACATTTTGGTGCACACTGTGCCTTGTCTGAAACACTGTTGATACACACAGTGTTCCGGAAACTGGCTCGGCTGTCACATTAATCCCTCTGACAGTACAGAGAAACTCTTTCAATATTTCGTTTTAAGATACGGTCGCGGTTGGGATCGAAGCCACGATGTGTTAATATATTTAAATAACAACCAGACGACTGCAGAATTTTGGTAAGGAACGTATCCCCAAACACAACAATTTTCGTATAATAAGTTTAATAACAATTAATAGTAATTAAGTATAATAAGCTTCAACTTATTACATGAAGATTTTTTAGATTTACGACACACTCTTTGGTTTCTAATGTTTATTATAATGGGAAGTCACGCTCAAAAAAAGCAGCTAGATTATTTAAAGAAAACTTAAGTTAATCCCTGACGCTACAAGGAAGAATCTTTCCATCTACGTGGACATTAAGTTGTCACAATCTCTTACACTCCTTCCTCCTACTACTAGTTAAAGGGGTCATTTCACTGTTACAGAGGTCAGAAGAATAGGCGACGAAACATTTCATTTGATTTAAAAAATTTAAGCAAATAATTTGACTGAGGGAGGACTTCACCTGCACAAAGTAAGAATGTAAAAGTCTGAGTTGCGTCATGCACCAGCTTTCCTTGATCAAGGATACAGACATCGCTACATCTTATTTATAATAGACAAGTTTACAATGACAGCCGAAATTGTTTCAGCGAAATGCACTGCAGAAACACACAGCATTGGTAACTGAAAATCCTTTAAATATTGCTTTATTTGTTGTAAAAAATCACACAGAATAAAGCAAAGGTACAGCAATCCCATTACAGGCACGGATAGGCCCAGAGGTTTCCAGGAGGTCGAGGCTCCTCAATTTCAAGACAATTGGCACATGAAGGTGGTAAGGTTGTCAGCCCTACACACCGGCCGTCTTCACTCATCTCCCTGAAATATTCCTGGTACACATTTCTGTTAGACGCTGAATCAACCCCAGGCCCATAGCGCTGCCGGAAGGATTACGTCGATGAAAAATTCCAATGACACCATCGGGAATTGAACCCGCGACTTTCCGGCTTGTAGCGCAGTGCCTTAACCAACTGCATCACCGCGTACCTCCCCCCCAAAACAGTATATATTATATTGCGTTACAAAGGAGTGAACAAATCGCGGGCGCCGCGTCTCCGTGACTACCAAATTTTGCATGGCGGCGCCAAATATTCTTGAGTCCTCGGTACAGAATTGTCTTCATGTCGCCCTTCAGGCGCCTAGAATTCTGAGGTGGATCCTAGATTTTTGACATTACATATACCAAACAGTAGATCTTGTCAACACGATAATGAAACTTAGGCTTCATGAAAGGCAACCAATTTCTTAATCAGCTGAAATAATATTAAATTCTCAAGATGTATTCTCTTCTATGGGTATACTATATGTACGTACCTATGTGTACATGCAGATAGACAGATAGTGTGAATACGCTTTGGATAATAACGTAATGGTACACAGCTAGCAATTAGATAACATTGCAGGTAGATCATAACAATAGATTATTGAAGGACGTGGAGATTTTTGGCAATATAGGAATATTATAGCATTGTTCCTACGAAAGAGTTCAAAGATATTTTTTAGTCAGAAAATAACCAAGTGTCACCCTCTGATTAGGCAGCAAGGCAAGAAGTTTTATACCATATAAGGTTACAGAGTAACTCCTGACCCCGAAGGAAGAAAGAGTAGTTAAATAGAGTCACACTGTTGTAATTAGTCAAACTCTAATTAAGCCACATCAGAGCTCGGGAGTTTCATGATTACACTGTAATAACATGGCATATGAGGACTTATTTTCCAAGTCTGGCAGGGAAGTTTCGTACAACCAGGACTTGACTATACTGCTGCGATATCGACAACACCCAATAAAACGTCATCACTCTCGTTCCAATCTGCTGTACTACGAGCCTGTCACCCTGATAGTCATAACCACACATTTGCTACCGATCGGCAATAACATTATTTTTACTTGGAAGAGCCATCAGACACAATACTTTAGGAAACTCGTATTTTATTTTACTAACAGGATTTTGGTGCCGATTTGAGTAGCCGCACGGCCTAGGGCGTGGGTCTACGGCCGCTCGCTTCCTGGTATTGTGGGTTCGAATTCCGCCGGGGGCATAGATGTCTGTCTGTTTTGAGTGTTGTTTATTGTCAGGTAGCAGTCTCTACGACGGGCTGATCACTCGTCCAGAGAATTCCTACCGACTGTGATGCGTCATTGTGTGTGATCTAGAAACCTCAAGAATGAGGAGGCCATGGTCCGCGTTGGGCAGCAGCCCCCCCCCCCCCAAAAAAAAGCTTTTAGTGGAGTGGATTTTATGACACATGTATGAGAAGGCGCAAAGCAAGCAATAGTCTGTTTGTGACAGGAAACCGGGGGTTCACGCCACAGCGCCTTGAAACCAGAGGCTGCCACCACTCCACCGCCAATCCGGTGGCTGTCACCAGTGAGCCCAGGATCCAGGAGCATGCCGCGAAATCAGTCACAACACAGAAAAGTGACGCCCAAATATGGAAACACTTCAACATTACAAGTAAATTCAAGCACTAGAAACAAACCGTGAAAGACGGAAGGAGATGGGTGATTTTTACACCCAAATTTTTTAGGCGCACTCGCAAAATTGAGAAAAGCGACTATTAGATTCGTCAAGTGTGTTCGTCTATCCGTCCATAGGCCAATATGTTACAGAAATGTGACATCGTTTCGTGGAAATAAGTATAAAGCAATGGAATATACCTCGTTGACATTCTGTATAAAGTACGACGCTTGCCACTCTTGTGAATCAGTCGGGGTGTAGATTTTATGAAGTTTTCATTTTATGTTTTTTTTTTACTTTGGTTAGCTATTGGGACAGCGGAAAATGTGTCACTTGGTACGAGTGTATTCCACGAATTTGTTTGGGTGTCGTCATGCTACTTTAGGTCACATCTTAGTGGAATTGAATTTTCTAGACAGATTTTCGAAAAATAACCAAATACAGTAAACTCTTAGGTGAGAAAAACCAACAAGATGCACTTATATCTCATTATTTTATTCCAATTAAATTATCCTCTACGTGTTTCGAACAAACAAGTTCAAAACCAGAAGGTTATTTCTGTACACGCAGCATATAGTATTTCTCATGTATCTAAGGGGTGTGTAACCTCTAACACCATACGATTGGAGTTCCAATCGTATGGTGTTAGCGGCTAGAAAGAGGCTGACAGAGGATAACAGAACCATATAAATATTATTATCATAATGAAATAAATTGTGTGAGAAACTTATGAAATCATCAGCGTGTATAAATCAGATCCATCCCCTGACGCTGACCGTACGCACGACCATTTTATAACAAACAGTGATACGCAGAACTATGTTGACGGTAAGAAGAAACGGTTGAAGTTCTAGAGGTAAATATTCCATCTCTGAAAACCACCAAGCATACAGAACAGACTGCTCCCAAGAGCTCAGCAGGCATTCTGTGACCAAACAACCACAGCGGTTAAAATAAAATGAGGTGTGTTGGGCGTTAGGAAGAGAAGAGGAAGAACGTAGTTGCTGGGAAGAAATATTTATTTAAAAAAAACTTGTGAAAATCACGAGGAACAAAATAAGCTGAAAACTAATTTGATGGTTGACTGACGTGGAAATAAAATACGTGTTGTTTTTGTGATTGGAGTTTTAATAACATAATGAACAGGCTTAGCTGACAAAGACCAAGCCGCTGCACAATCTAAGAGCATTTCGAACTGTCTCATGTCCTTGGGTAACCTGTTGAACAGTTACAAATTAACGAGTTATGACCGTGCAAATAATTAACACGTACAAAAAGTAAAATATTTAATCACAAACAATTACAACGCATTCATCTTAATAAACATAAATAATTGTGCTTGCTTATGTTGTATGTTGGGTAATTTCTTTCCCAGAATAATGGATCATAAGCAATGTGTAAATAAGAAACAAAATATTGAAATCGACAGTTCTACTTCAAAAGGAGGCCAAAGGAAATACAAGGAACATGTTCGCTTCACTTTGCCTCCGCCTGTGACAGCAATGTCATTTCTTAAAGTTAGCCTCTTTTTAAAAAAAAACTGATAAGGAATTAATAAAACCAAGGAGACTGACATCAGTGCCGAATCACATAAACTTTCTACAAGTGTCTATCTTGAAGGCATTCTTTCGATTTTTACAATTTTAAGGCAAAGAATTCTCGCTGTGTGTTTCTCTATTTCAGTTAAATAATATAATACAGTATAGCCTAACACAACTTGTATTAGGCTATACTGTATTATATTATTTAATCAAAAGACCATCTTTTGGTAGATCAGTAGTTTAAAATTCTTTGTGGCGTATCGTGCACACTGCTGCTTCCGTAGTTACAGTTTCGAAATTAGTAATACACGTGTATATATACATATATATATATATATATATATATATATGTGTGTGTGTGTGTGTGTGTATATGTATATATATATATATATATATATATATATATATATTGTTTTATTCATATAATTTTAGACTGCTTTAACAAATTTTATGACTTTTGTTTAAGGGAATGAGCTGTCTTTCCCGAGTTAATACATGGACTTTTTGTATGGTTATTTTCCATTCGTTCTAAATAATGTACAGTTCTGTTGATGGTCTGGATGTAGGTCGAAAATAGTGACAATGAAGATTGTTGATTATGTTGTGCATGGCGGTGTATTGAATAAATACATCAATTGATCGTAGCGCAACGTGGATTTATCACTTAAAGATAATCGACCTCTAAGATGGGAGGCTTTTCGGTGGAAGGCCCAGCAGAATGACACTACCCATTTACCCCCACGTAGTGTCGATGTTAAGAATGAGTAGAGTTATGACTTTACGTCCAACGCACCTTTTGTATTTTCTTTCCACGTTCGCAAAATTGCGAAAAGGGACTGTTAGCTTTGTTATATCTCTCCGTACGTCCGTCCGTCCATCCGTCCGTCCGCCCGTCTCTCCTTCTGCGTGGAATAACTCGGCTCCCACTGGATTGATTTTCATGAAATTTGATATATGAGTATTTTTCGAAAATATTTCGAGAATTTATAAGGTTCATTAAAATCTGACAAGAATAACGAGTACTTCACTCGAAGATGTATATTCATTTATGTGAATATCTCGCTCAATTCTTCTTAAAATGAGAAATGTTTCGCACAAAAGCTGTAGAGAAAATCAGAACACACAATTTATGTTATGCAACTTTTTCCGAAAATCGTGCCGTTTATGAGATAATGCGGAAAATAAGACAGAGACAGCCAGGCCACGGGTAACAATATAATATGGTTCAAGCTAACTAAGGCTACAAACACACTCAGAATATGTAACACTTATTGCTTTCCATGACAACAATGGTTCAACGAAGGCTCTTCAGTGTTAGGTTATACGTATATTACGTGTCTTGTTACTGATAGCTTTAACGTCGATACTGTTCATAGAGTATCACAATATTGATACATTTGAGCACTCAAAAATCATATCTTGTTCCGTCAGGGGCATAGGCCTGTATGTTGCCTGTGTGCGCGCACGATGAAACTATTGCTGAAAGTACGATAAAACGTAAGACTGCCCGGAGAGTGTTATCAGACTTTTAGAAACGTAGCGTCGAACTGTGCCGTACGGTATCACTGATAGAGAGCGAATTAGGTTCTACCAGTAGAAAAACTTGCCTACAGTTAGGTTCAATTTAGGAACCTATATGCTAGGCTTAATATTGCACTACATGCTGAACATGTTCTCCTTTAGACTGCTTGGAAATTGTATATAGCCAAACACAATTGTGTTTGACTATATACAATTTCCAAGTTTTGCACACAACGGGGCTGACACACTTCAAAGATCCTTTAGATTACCTTTAAATCACTGTAAGTAAATATGTGGTTTATTTTGATAATTAATTATGCTGATCAGTGACAATTATCTCTTCGGTTTGAAAGCAATAGGTTGACACGGTACTTCGCTGCGCAGACCGCTTGACAGACAACAAGAACCACAAATTTCTAATTAAAATATTTAATGACATTCAACCTAGAACAGGCCATGAAGGTCCAGAAGGGGAGCAGATGTATAGCTCTACTCTTTCTTTAACCTCGGCGTTAGATAGTGTGGGTGGTCAAAGTGACGCCCCGGTCACTTTACCCCGGGAAAGAGAGCCTGAACCCCTTGTGAAGGAGGCTATGTGGGCCCCAGTTATGGTCTAGACGAGGCGGAAAATCTCGCCTTCACTGGGATTCTATCCCCAGACCTTCCAGCCCATAGCCAGTCGCCATACCGACTACCCTATCCCTGCCCAGAATTGTTCGTTGTTCGTTTCCAGATGGTGTCTTTGGAATTTTTTATTGACATACTCCTTCCGATCGCACTATGGCCCTGGAGTCGACTCAGCCTGTAACAGAAATTAGTACCAGGAGCATTTCCTGGGAGTAAAGGCGGCCGGTGCCTAAGGCTGACAACCTTACCACCATCCTGTGCCGTTGTCATGTAATCTGGGAACCTTAACTTTCTGGAACCCTCTGGGCCACTCCAGGCCTGTAATGGGACTGCTTTACCTTTATCTTTACGTATCGCATAACCACCTAGAAATTTCTATACAGTCCACAAAATAAAAATTTCTTTAAAAAAATTGCAAATCTTTCCAAGTTTCTTTGGGAAAAAAACTTTCAAGATCCTTTGTTTCTTCTACATCGTTAATGCCCTGGTGGTCAGAAAATGGAAAACACAAAGAAGTGTGACATCACATTAAGTGGCTGAAACCTACACCACGGTATCAAACTGCTGTTCCTTATAAAACAAACAAACTGGCTGAAACACTGCATTCTTATTCAAAACAAGTCTATTAACACTAATATAATTTCAGGGAAACTTGAGGAACTTCGTTGTTCTGAGGCTAAATAAATGCATTCAAAGTACGCTTGCTACGAGACCCACATAATACTATTCGCGGGATCGAAGCGAGATTGTATTACTAAGATTGATTGGTTGGGTGCTTGCGTGCTTAGACGTTGATTTTATTTCTGAGGACGGGCTTCCGTATGAACAGTGGGGAACTTTCAGATGCGAGTCAATTCAGCTGCTCGACACCACGAACGCTACCTGAGAAAAATACAAAAAAATGGTTACTTTTATCTTTTGGTTTCTAATATAGAGATGAGACCAAAGAAATAACAGATTAATTTTCTCTTCGTTAAAATAACTCTTGAAACTCAGTGCAAAGATATGACATTCAGCTCGGACATGGTTTCTTTATGGAAGACATAATCATGGCAAAGTGCGTTTAACAGTTCAAAATAGTGGATATTTTATGAGCCTCCCCTTAAAGTTAATGCAAGTCTATCAAAAATAGACAGGGAAAAGGCTTTCGTTTAAAATGACTTTTGTCTATAAAAATATTTTTGAAAAATTTTTATTTTTGTGAAATTTCGTCACTTGTAAATACTCGTACGATTATGTGACACATCGTTCGGACCGGCTGTGTGACCCACTGGGCTCCATAGCTCAAGATCTGTGAGCACTACTGCCCCGATAGGAAAGCAGCCGGGCCTGGAAGCCGATCACTCGCGTCCCGGTCTTTAGGCTATGGTTCCATTTTTCTGTAGGCTTAGCTCAATGTAAATAACGCCGTTGGTAATATCGTGCACTTGTTCCCTTAAGGAGTACACCGTCTGCAATCGGATTCTTGGTAAAGCGACCTTGTGTTTTAAAAATAAAGATCAAAGTTTATTCTCGCTGGCACATGAAACTGCCGCGACAAATACAAGACTCTGTCCACCTAACTTCGTTTCAAATTCGCAGCAATGAACCTTACATGAATGAACGCTCCCATTGTGAAGATCAAAAGGAAGTGCAAATCTGAGCTATCGAAGTTGTCAGTGACGTCAGCGGGCTTAGTGGTGACCAAACCTTCGCTTTTGTCATTCAGAGCACTTGTGATGACGCTCTAGGTTCTATAGGCTCTATTTTCAAAGGGAGAGCACATAAACCCGCAAGTATGATTTTTATGAGCGTTCAGTGGTTACTCATGGTTCCAATCCCGAAGCAAGGTAGTCTACTCGCCCCACTTTGCCACAGTGTCGCTTCTTCTGTGCCACGTCTGAGCCCAAGAACATATTCAAACAAAAGTCCGAGGACTGAAGGTGGATTTCCTTCAGTTGGTTAGCTGACGTCTGCCTAAAGGCTAGTGCCCCCCCCCCCACACACACACACACACAGACCGTAAAAGATAAGTGGCCTGTAGGTTTATGCCTTCCAGTGAGATTGGCGTGTCTGAGAATTGACTTCCAATGAACGAAATGACACATAACGGCCTGACCAATAACTGTATGCGCATGGGCATTAGAATTTAGGGATATTTCGCTGGTGGCAAGGAGAGGTTTTCGAAACTGCTAAGACCGTCAGGAGATCCCTCTCTCTGGACTTCATAAGTGCCCAAGCCCTTGACCCCAAGCAACGAGTCTCGACATCAATAAAGCTAACAACAGCGCATGCTGTCTTCTTATTTAGCACACAGTTTATTTTACTATACCGCGATTGAGCGACTGTAAAGTTCTATGAATTCTTGCTTCTTACCGAACTGCACTGTTTGCACGCACACCTACATACACTGAGGCTGGGTTATGCTGAGTGATGTCGCCGATCGACACTCTGCCGCGAACGATGCGATCGAAATCAAATGGATTAAACTGGCTGAAACATAAGTGACTTTCCTTGGCTGTTAGAGCCAAATTCGTACGTCATAACGCGACTCGCTAAAGGAAATTTTGACCTGTTCTATATTTTCCCTTAAGATACTTCGACAACGCTGAACGTTTAAAAGAATATTAATGTCGTTTTCGTTAATATAATTAATAAGGCAATTATCTCAATTAGTCAGAATGTCCAAAACTTTCCCCTTAGTCAAATGTTTGACATTAGACGCCATAAGCACACACAAAACGGCGTTTAGAAATTTAATTCTCTGAATGCACACTTCCATATACAGTATACAGTAACCAAGTCAATGGTACACGGAATAAATATTTTAATATCTGCGTAGAGTAAAATATTGGAACTTAATGTAAGTGTATTTATAAAGTGCCTTAGGCTGGTAGAGTGACAGTATTGTTATACAACACACCGTACATGCTGTCAGTCTAATTACCTGAAACATTTATACAAGGACTCTAAATGGCCTATGGCCACTATCGAATACTCGTATAATTCACAAACCAAAATAGAGCTCAACATTTTATCTACATGTACGAGTACACGTCATTTCCTTCCTCTAAATATCTGTCGAATTGAAAGAATAACAGAGTACACTAAGGAGTAGACAGCTTTCTGTGAACCCGACCATTCAGTATGATACAACAAAGCGCACAAATAACGCTCGAAGAGAGGACAAGAACACAGCCATATTCTTTTAAAGCTGTCCAATCTGTGCACTTTTTACATAAGCGTACACCGTTTATTATAAAAACTGAATGCACATTCTTAATTAGCACACACATTAAATGAAATTCTCCAACATGTTACGGTACATGTGCACTATATTCAGGGAGAACACAGTTCCAATCGGAGCCACTATGACAGTGTCTTACTGGCTCCAATACAAGACACATAACAAACAAAGGGATTGTCGTACATACTGCCGAAAGGAACGTACACTATATTGCCACACTAAGAGAAGTGTCCACGGACAAACACAACATGAATAATTTCTACCGTGTATATATATATATATATATACACGATATTTCTTCGGGTGATAAAATCGAGAAGAATAAGATTGGAGGGGTATGTAGGGCGTATAGGGAGAGGAGAGGAATATAGTTTTTTGGTCGGGACACCTGAGGGAAAGAGATTACTTGGGAGACCTAAGTGTAGATTGGAGGATAATACTAAGATGGCGTTTCAGAAAATGATGTGGAGGTATGGACTGGATCAAGCTGGCTCAGGATAGGGACAGGTGGCGGGCACTTGTGAATGCGGTAATGAACTTTCGGATTCCACAAAATGCGGGGAATTTCTTGACTAGCTGAGAACCGGTTAGCTTCTCAAGAAGGACTCTGCTCCGTGGAACAAGTAAGTAAGTAGGTAAGTAATTAAGTATATATATATACAGTATATATAATTTAAAGATAAACGTGTTATAACCAAAGTGTGACATTAAGTTTCAAAATAAGTACATTTGTACATTTTATGTCTAGTCAGCATCAATGACGAAGCTGCTGCAGACCAAGGAACCTTAAAATGATATCTACAAAGTTCATACACCAACAAACGCACTCTTTATTTAACTTGATAAAGTTTTAAAATTCACATCAAAAAATCTTCGACTTGCTCCTACATGTTCGGTCTTTTAGCACGACCATCATCAGGGAGGCTTCATTAGAGCCTAGCTAAAGTTATATAAGATTAAAATTCGGTAAAAAGGACTACGTCGTTATGCAGTGGTGTGGCAGCATGTCATAGGTGTGGTGTGTGTGCTGTTCGCTGTGTTGAGTGCGGTGTTATGCAGTGGTGTGGCAGCATGTCATAGGTGTGGTGTGTGTGCTGTTCGCTGTGTTGAGTGCGGTGTTATGCAGTGGTGTGGCAGCATGTCATAGGTATGGTGTGTGTACTGTTCGCTGTGTTGAGTGCGGTGTTATGCAGTGGTGTGGCAGCA